>JGI24700J35501_10930232_pt1 | contig 12303 bp, 9 predicted proteins | sample TergutTh196P1_FD_35501 | JGI IMG/M metagenome (IMG submission 35501) | reverse complement strand
AAGCTGGCGAATTGTTTAAGGCAATCGTAAAAAATAAACCCGCCGAAGAATTAGAGCAAATTGCCCAATTTTACGATTATTTTGAAATTCAACCGCTGGGAAACAACAGCTTTATGGTTCGCAACGGGCTTGTGGAATCGGACGAGGATTTGCGAAATTTTAACCGAAAAGTTGTTGAATTAGGCGAAAAATTGGACAAGCCAGTAGTTGCAACTTGCGATTCTCATTTTTTGGACCCCGAAGACGAAGTTTTTCGGCGGATAATTCAGGCGGGCAACGATTACAAAGATGCCGACAAGCAAGCTCCGCTGTACTATCGCACAACCAACGAAATGTTGGAAGAATTTGATTATTTAGGCGAAAAAAAGGCGTTCGAAGTGGTTGTTACAAACACGCAAGCCATCGCCAATCAAATTGAAAATTTGCATCCCATTCCACAAGAGCCGTTTCCGCCAGTTGTGCCGAACGCAGAGGAGGACGTACGCAAATTTGCAACCGAAAAAGCCCACGAAATGTACGGCGAAACGCTACCGCAAATAATCGCCGACCGCATGAAACAGGAACTTGACTCGATTATTCCCAACGGTTTTGCAGGAATGTACATTTTGGCGCAAAAATTGGTAAAAGAATCGGAAGAAAACGGCTATTTAGTGGGTTCGCGCGGTTCGGTTGGCTCGTCGCTTGTGGCGCATATGATAGGCATAACCGAGGTTAATCCGTTGCCGCCGCATTATTTTTGCCCAAGTTGCGGATATTTTAACATCGAGAAGGATTATTCTGGCGGTTCGGGCTGTGATTTGCCCACTAAAAAATGCCCAAAATGCAACGAAATTCTCAAAAAAGATGGGCATGACATTCCTTTTGAAACGTTTTTGGGATTTGACGGCGATAAAGATCCCGACATTGACCTAAATTTTTCTGGCGAATATCAGCAGCAAGCCCATGCACACGCCGAAGTTTTGCTAGGCAAAGGGCAAATTTTCAAATCTGGCACAATCTCAACGCTAGCGGAAAAAACGGCTTATGGTTACGTAAAAAAATATTTTGAAAACAAGGGCGAAAGCAAGCGGCGAGCCGAAATTGACCGTCTAGTTTTGGGCTGTACGGGCATAAAAAAAACCACTGGACAACATCCAGGTGGACTTATTGTTGTTCCTGTGGGACATCAAATTTACGAATTTTGCCCAATTCAACATCCCGCAAATCAGCAAAAATCGGGCGTTATTACCACGCATTTTGATTATCACTCAATGGAGGGCTGTTTGCTAAAATTGGATTTGCTAGGACACGATGTTCCCACAATTTTGAATATGTTGCACAAATTTACAGATGTAGATCCGCGCGGCGTTGCATTGGACGATCCGCAAGTTTTGCAGCTGTTTACGTCCGAGAAAGGGCTTTACGCAAATTATAAAAATGATAATCCTGTTACACCGACTGGCTCGCTGGGCTTGCCAGAGTTCGGCACAGTTTTTGTGCGGCAAATGTTAATCGAAACCAAGCCGACAATTTTTTCCGATTTAGTGCGTATTTCGGGACTTTCGCACGGCACAAATGTTTGGACAAACAACGGACAAAACCTCATAAAAGACAAAATAGCAACCTTAAAAGAGATTATCCCAAGCCGCGACGATATTATGGTTTACTTGATAAATAAAGGCGTTGCCAAAAAAACGGCGTTCAAAATAATGGAATCGGTGCGAAAAGGTCGCGGAATAACCGACAGCGAGGCGGAAGATATGCGAAAAGCCAACGTTCCTGCGTGGTATATTGAATCGTGCCGCAAAATTGAATATTTGTTCCCAAAGGCTCATGCGGTGGCGTATGTGCTAATGACTGTGCGGATTGCGTGGTTTAAGCTGTATTTTCCTGCGGCGTTTTACTCGGCATCATTTTCCGTAAAAACGGAGGATTTCGATTATACGCATATGTGCAACGGCTTGGAAACCGCACAACGAGAGTACGCGCGGCTGATAAATAGCGGGCAAACTGGCACAGATACCGCCAAAACCAAAAGCACAATTTCCATTTTAGAGTTGGTCATCGAAATGTACAAACGTGGGCTAAATTTTGCTCCGCTAAATATTTACGAATCAGAATCCGCCAAATTTAAGCCCTTAAATGACAAGGAAATTTTGCCGCCGCTGTCAACTGTGCAAGGTTTAGGACAAAATGCCGCCGATGCAATAATAACGGCTCGCAACGAAAAGCCATTCAGCACGGTTGACGATTTCAAAATGCGAACAAAATCCAACAAAAACGTCCTAGAACTACTCAAACGGCACGGCGTTTTAGAGGGAATCCCCGAAACTGACCAGGTTAGTTTGTTTGATATGTAAAATGCAAATCCTCGGGCGCCCGCCTGCCAGCGGGCAGGCTGCCCGAACCCGCAAGGAGCGCGCCCCTTGACCCGCAAATTGGTTATTGTAGGAGTAAATAAATTAAAAATGGTTACTTTTGATAAATTCAAATTACTAACGAAATAAACCTATAAAAAATAGCGGGTCAAGGGACGCGTTCCTTGCGGGGTTTGGGGCAGCGCCCCAAGGTTTTAGCCCCAAGGTTTTAATGTTCAGGCAAATCGTGGTGTACATACGCCATATCAACTATATCTTGGATTAGGTACATTCTTTTGTCGAGATCGGATATTTTGTTGGCACAGTCAATTAGTTCTTGTGAAAGATGTTCGGGCATTTTGTCCTTGTATTTGTATTTTACTTTATGCTCCAACGATGCCCAAAAATCCATTGCTTGCGTGCGAATTTGTATCTCGACAGGAAGATTTACCGTTTTGTCGGTCAAATATACGGGAACTTCGACAATTAGATGATAACTGCGGTAACCACTAGGTTTTGGGTGCGTTACGTAATCTTTTTCGCTACGAACAGAAATATCTGGTTGACGTTTTATAACGGCTGCAATGTAAGTTATATCTTTCGCATAGGAGCAAATGCAACGCAAGCCAGCAATATCGGTTAAATGCTTGGTTACGCTTTCCGCCATTATTGGGAGATTTTGGCGATGCAATTTTTCCGCAATGCTTTCTGGCGACTTTAAGCGGTGCTTTATATGCTCAATCGGATTATACGCCTGAAAATGGGAAAAATCTTCCAAAAGTATATCTATCCTAGTAGAGATATTTTTTAATGCACATTGATATAATATCAATAATTCTTTTAGCTTGGCAAATTCTTCTGTTGAAAATAGCAAATTTAATCCCCCTTTTCGATTTGCACATCAATCCTAATTAAAAAAATGCGGGTCACCTGCCCGCCGACGGGCGGGAGGGCACTGTTCTTTTGTCCACTGGACAAAATTCAGCCTTGCGGGTTTGCCTGTCCGCCGGCAGGCGGGGGCAACGCCCAAGGTTTTAATGTTTATATTTTTACAACGCACAAGGTATGGTAATAGTCAAAATTGCGCCGTTTTCGCTGTTGTTGGCTTGTGCTGTGCCTTTGTGCTGTTCGGCGATTGTTCTGACTACTGACAATCCTATTCCTGTAAGCCCATTTTTGCCCTTAAAAAAACGTTCGAAAACCTGCGGTAAAACTTCTTCTTCAAAACCTGGTCCATCGTCCGATACAGTTATTGTAACTTTTTCGTCAGCCAATTTGCATTCCAAAATTATTATACTTTCGGCAAATCGTATTGCATTCGAAATTAGATTGTCAATGGCTCTTCCCATGTATGAAACTACACAGTTAATAAAAATCGGCTCTTTTGCGGTATCGTTGAATGAGATTTCCACATTTTTAACCTCGGCAAGCGGACGTTGCAAAGAAATTCGTTCTTGGATTAACGTACGCAAATCGGTGCGTTCAAGCGGTGGCAAAGTCAAGTTGTCAATACGAGATATGTACAAAATATCGTCAACCATTCCCGCAAGCCGTTTAGAGGCATCCAAAATGGTTTGACTAGCTTTTTCGGGTTCCATAATGCCGTATTTTATGCCCTCTGCATAGCTGTTTATTGTCATTAGCGGCGTGCGCAACTCGTGCGATGCGTTTTGGAAAAAAACTTTTTGATCGTTGTCGTATTTTGCCAGTTGCCGTGCCGTGTGATTCAAACTTTGGTTAAGTGCCTCAAATTCGGCATTTGTGAACGATTTTGGATTAGGCGTAAAATCTCCGTTGCCAATTCGCTTGGCGAAATCTTGTAAAGTGTGCAAAGGTTTTGCCAGCGAGCCAGATAAAAATCCTGTAACGATAATTGCAATAAACCAAATAAACAGCGCAAGATAAAACAGCAATGCGTTAATTATACTGGTAAACCGCTGAAAATCGGTAACGTCAACATAAAAAATTGTGTACGTGCCGTCTAATTCTGTCGATGATGCGGACGTTACGAAGTATGTGTTTTCGTGATTGCGTAATCTCATGTTGTAAAAAGCACCTGGATTTAAGCCGCTTTGTTGCATTATTGTTGAAATATGCTGCGATAACTCGGATGCACTTGGGCTAATTGGTTGATATGCGGCATCCATGTTGAACGTTCCCAAATTGGTACGTAAAAAATTTTGCGGATTGCCAACAACCATTATCGGCGGACGTTCGATTGGCGGATTCATTACACTGTAATTTCCAGCACGTGCCTCGTTTAGCACAGATACAGCATTGCTGCGAATATACTGATCGAGGGCAATGCTTAATGCTCCCCAAATTAGTGCAAAAGATAAAAATAACACAATGGAAAACGCCGCTAAAATGCTTAATCTTAAATTTTTTCGTAAAATTTTAATTGGTTTCATTGTTTTGTAATCCTTTTTATAATAATTCTACATTTGTCTTTTGCGGATTTAGCTCTTGCAGAAGAGCTTCACGTTCGTATGCAATTCGCCTAAATAAAGCCTTTGTGCGTAAAACTAACGTCATTGGGCTAATTGGCTTGGTAAAAAAATCATCGCAACCTAAATCTAAACCCGTTTGATAATCTAAATCGCTGTCGCGAGCAGTTAGCAAAAAGATAGGTACATGGCTAATATCGCGCAAAATTTTGCAGCAAGTAAAGCCGTTCGAGCCAGGCATCATAACATCTAAAATTACAAGATCGGCGTGTTTTTCGTGGAACGCTGCAAGCAAACTATCGCCATTTTCAAAGGTAAAAACACTGTAACCAGAGTTTTCTAAAAAGGTTTGAATCGCCTCGCGTATATCTTTTTCGTCATCTGCTATATAAATTACTTTTTGCATAAAAATCCTCCGTTTTTCAGCACTCGTTCAACTTAACAAAAATTAAAACCTTGGGGCGCTGCCCTCCACCTGCCGGCGGACAGGCAAACCCCGCAAGGACGCGCGCGCCCTTGACCCGCATTTTTTATTAAGTTGAATTGCTATAAAATGCCAATTTTGATTTTGTAGGGGCGGATAGTATCCGCCCGTTTTAGGCTTATGGGCGGATATTATTCGCCAAATTTTAGGCTTACGGGCGGATAATATCCGCCCATACATTTTGAATAAACGCAATTTTGCATATTGGTATTTAATATTTATTTTATTATACCATAATTATTCTAAATATACAAAACTCGCCAAAAATCAGCAAGCAAAAAAGGCGAAAAATTGAAACTAAACATTTTCAAAAATTTAGGTTACGAGCGGTTTGTATAATGTTGTCAACTTCCATTTGCGAAAGTGTATCGTCATCTTCTTTGCTGTAAGTGCATAATTTATCCAAATAGTCAACATTATATTTCGCAGTTGCCATATAAGAATTATTTAATGATTTTATTAAAGTTTCTGCATGAAAAGGTTTGGCTACAAAATCTTTTGCACCATTTTTCAAGGAATCCACAAGCGTTGCGGTGGTTGACGTTGCAGTTAGCATAACAACATTAGCATCCGAATCGTGGGCTAAAATTTCTTTTAAGGTTGCAATTCCGTCCATTTTTGGCATAATAACATTAAGAATAACCGCATCGGGATAAAGTTCTTTGTAAAGTTTTAAGCCCTCCAAACCGTCCTCCGCTTCGCCTACTACTTCGTAGCCTTCTTTTACTAGAATATCTGTCAACATTATGCGCATAAAAGCGGCATCTTCGACAATTAAAATTCGTCTGTTCATATATTTGTCCCCCATTATTTTAATTTTTGTTATGTTCATATTTTACCACAAAATATTAAAGGGTTCAAGCAAACTATTTACTTGAACCCACAAAATTATTTTATCCATTCACGAAAACGCGGATGGCGTTTCAAAATTTCTAACATAGCAACCATAAAATAGGTTACAAGAATCGCTGTAGCTATTGTTTCCATTATGCGGGGCAACCAGATAACGAAAAACGGCAAAAGTTGCCACGATGGAAAGGCTGTATACCGCAAAATTTGCGTATTTATCGAAGATACAACCATCGCAGGGATAATCATAGCCACCAGCAGCGGCATAGTTTGAATGTCGTATTTATCTTTCATAATGTACAGCGTTACAAGCCTGTCAATTAGCACGATAAGCAAGCCAAACAGTCCCGCGCCGACCATTGCCGTTGTTACAAATGGCAAAAAGTCGCTTATCGTATTGCCTGGGAAATTCGTATCTATCGAGCGGATAATCGCAAATTGGCTGATTAGCGACATATTTTCGGTGCTTATGCTAGCACGGTCGATGTTAGGAACTTCGTTGCCCGCGGCATTTAGCGTTGTGCCGTCGGTAAATTGTGCGTAAAAATTATTGTCAACGCCGTCCGTGTGCAATGAATACATATTAAAAAAGCCGATTCCGATTAACAGTGCCGAAAAAATTAGAACGGCGTTTCTTGTGAGAACAGTGGTTTTATTGCGTAAAAATAGCCACAAACTGCCACGTAAAAAGCCGCCCAAAGCAGATGTTACAGTCAAAAAAGGAATGTACGCACCGACAGGGCTTAAATGATGTCCCAAAAAGTCGGTAAGCCCAGAGACAACTGCACCATAAAATGGGCCAAAAAGTATAGCTGGCATCATTGAGAAAATTCCGTGTACGCTTAAACGGATTCCGCTTTCGCCAAAAACTGGCAAATACATTCTAAAAAAAGTACGAATAACCAAAGCCATTGCCAAAAACATTGCAGATATAACCATTCTTCGCAAGTGCGTTGATGTCATTTCAGGATTTTTTTCGTTTTTTTTGCTAAAGATATTGTGAAACATAGCGTTAAATTTAGTGAATATCGTCATGGAAAACAAAACCCTTCTATTTTGGCGGACGGCATTAACGCCGCTCCGATACTGTTTGTTAGCTGTAAATCTTTGGATAATGCCGAAATATTGTTAAAAGCATCGATAATATTTTGCGTAAACCGCATATTTGCAACCGATTTTGTAATTTCGCCGTCTTCAATTAAAAATGTGCCGTTGCGAGTAAGCCCTGTAACAAGCATAGTTGCTGGGTTTACAAAGTTGCTATAATGAAACTCGGAAATAAACAACCCTTTTGTTACGCCTTTTATTATGTCGGCTTGCGTTGGTGGCTGCAAATTGTCGCCGCCCTGCATCACCGTATTGCTAGAATATCCCCCATAACCTTGATTAGAATGGGCGTGTCCTGTTGGGTGCATATTCAATTTTTGTGCCGTTTTGTTGTCCAAAAGCAAATTTTTGACAACTCCTTTTTCAATCAATGGCAAACTTTGCCGTTTGTTGCCCTCATAATCAAAATACAGCGGAAAAAGTTTGGGATTGCTTACATCGTCATAAATGCTTACATTTTTGCCAAAAATTTGTTCTTTGGGAAGTTTTGTACCGCAAAAACTTAAACCGTCAATTACTCGTTTTCCGTTTAGCGACCAGGTAATGTAAAAAACTAAATCTCCCAAAGCGGCTGGCGAAAGCACCACAGCAAAGCGTTTGTCGGTTAATGTGATAGGATTCGCCGCCAAAACGGAGCGGTCTTTTGCTTGCTTAAAAGCCGCTTGAATGGCTTTATCCAAGCCGTTTGCCTTGTGCGAAACCGCTTCTCCGCCGCCGTCCGAGTTTGCCGCAATATTTGTTACAACCGTGTTAAAAGTTACGTTATCGAGGTTTGCAAATAAAATGTCGGTTTTGCTGTCGCTGTTGCCGTACGCAACAATCGTGTTGGTTAGCGTGATAGCTCCAGCCGCACTAAAATCAGAGCCGAGCGACGAAACGCCCTCTTTTATGACTTCTGCACGACCTTTTACGTCGTAAATTTCCGCTAAATTTTCGGAATTTTTGGCAGATTTAGCTGATTTTTTATCGGCAAAATCGGCTAAATCGGGAATTTCCCAGTCAAATTTGGCAAAATCGCCCGCTGGAGTTACTTGCAAAAGGGATTCCGTATTGTGAACCAACTTTTTGAGAGCATCATCATCAAGTACGTTAGTTACGCCCGTTGCTTCTTTTTTGCCGTCATGCAAGGTTAAATATACGTTTAAGTCTTGTTTGTTGATATTTTGGCTTATTTCAGAGTTTGCAAAACGAGTTACGCCCTCCGTTTGCCCTTCGATGTTGACAACGGCGTAATGTTTGGTATAGGAAGTTATTTTGTTTATTAACGTTGACACATAATTTTTATCCATTTGAAATAAACCTCACTTTTCTGAATCGGGCTGGCGAAGATGCGTGTGCAACGCGCATTACTTGCATTGGCTGCCCTTTTCCGCAATTTGGTACGCCGACCATTTGCCGATATTTGGCACTGCAAACGCCGTCGCAACTTCCCCAAAATTCGGTAGTTTTTCCTGTATATATGGGATTTTTGTAAATTTTGCCTGTAAGTTTGCCGTCTTTTATTTCGTGAGCTATTTCGCAGGCAAATTGAAAGTTGACACGTTTGTCGTCAATGCTCCAACTTTTATTTTCTTCGAGCAAAAAGCCGTATTCAACGCCTTTAACAAGGTCGTCATAGCTAAAATGTCCAGGTTGCAAATTTATATTTGTCATGCGAACGATTGGGAGATTGCTCCAACCGTCGGCGAGTCCCATTCCGTACGAATTTTGGTTGACAATCGGTGCGTTATCTCGGGAAGTTTGGAAATTGGCAAAAACGCCTTTTTTTACAAGCGTGATATTTTGGGCTTCAACGCCCTCGTCATCGTAGCCAAACGTACCAAGCCCTAAATCTCCCATAGAATCGGTTGCATCGGCGACAATAGTAACGTGTTCAGAGCCATATTTTAGGTTGGCGGATAAATCGGTTGGTGCTAAAAAACTAGCGCCTGCAAAAGCTGCCTCGCTGCCCAAAACTCTGTCCAATTCGGTGGGATGTCCCACGCTTTCGTGAATTTGCAACTGTAATTGTGAGGGCATTAAAATTAGGTCGAAAGTGCCTTCGGGGCAATTTTCGGCATTTGTTAAAGCAACTGCTTGCTGTGCCAATTTTTCGGAATGTTCGGGCAATTTCATATTCAAAACGGCTTCGTAACCTGCACGCAAATAATTGGTAAAACTGCGTTCTTGTGTATCGCCATTTTTGGTGGCTCTGGCGGTAATTCCGCCGCCCGATTGGTAAAAAGTTTGGGTAATGTAACTTCCTGTTGTATCGGCAAAAATAACTTTCTCTTTGCGAAAGGACATAAACGCCTCGCAAGAGGAAACATCTTGTACATTGGACATCACAGAATTACAAGCCATAAGAACGCCAATTTTTTCGTTTAGCGGCACTTCGAACGGATTTATCGAAATTTGCGTGGCGTACGTATCTTTTAAGGCTTTTTTGGGGCTTAATTCAACTTTATTGTTGTTCAAAACGGCGCTAGCAACGGCGGTATTGTAGGCTAATTTAACGGTATCCATTAAATTATCGAGGTTGGAAGTTGCGGCAAATCCCATAATTCCATTTACGTAAATGCGGATGCCAACGCCTTTGCTGCGACTAGTTGCAACGCTAGTGATTTTGCCATTTTCGGCTTTAATGTACTCGGTGGTAATATCTTTTAAGCGTAAATCGCCGTAATCGGCTTTAATTCCTTTGATGTAATTTATAGCTTCTAACAATTTTTCTTTAAGCAATAGCAAGGAAAAACCTCCTTTTTATGCGGATTTATTACGCATACGCAAGTAATTTATGGTTGCAATTATAGCAGCCATTACAAAAAATCCGCCTGGTGCAAGAATCATAATAATAGTGCGAGGGAAGAACTCTGGCAAAACGGTAAAGCCAAAAATTTCGCCCATTCCCAAAAACTCGCGGATTATGCCCAAAACAACAAGAGCAACGGTAAAACCTAATCCCATGCCGATTCCGTCCAAAAGCGACGAAAACGGTTTAGATTTGAAAGCATAAGATTCAGCACGAGCCAAAACAACGCAATTTGTGGTAATAAGAGGTATGAAGATTCCCAAAGCGTTGTTAAGATCGGGCAAAAAGCCCTCTAAAATAAAACCAACGGCTGTAACAAAACTGGCAATAATAACGATAAAACACGGGATACGTGCAGTAGTTGGAACAATTTTGCGTATGCAAGATATAACCAAGTTAGAGCCAGCCATTACAGCAGTTGTGGCGAGTCCTAGCCCAAGCCCATTTATAGCTTGAGTTGTAACCGCAATAGCAGGACAAAGTGCCACCATTTGTATAAATAGCGGATTTTCGTCAACTATGCCACGTTTAAGCAATGCAAAAGGATTGATAGTAATTTCCCCTTTCAAAATTTCTAAAGATGCGAAACAGTTTAGCCTTACGGGCGGATATTATCCGCCCCTACAATTTGAATAAATGCAATTTTTCAATCACTGATTCACATTACAAACAATTATACAGCTAAAAAATTTTTTAGTCAAATTAAATAGGGAAATTTTTTTGATTTTTAGGAAAAATTGTAGTATAATATTTTTAATTTGGCAAATAATCAAAAAGGAGGTTGATTTTTAGGAAAAATAGCCAAAAATAATAATTTCATGGAGGAAATAATATGCAAATTACAACTATAAACAATGGTGCTTTGACTATAAACAAACCCTCATTAAACCCTTTTAACATTGCTAAAACCCTAAAATCGCAAACTTTTAAGTTATCCGAAAACGCAACTTTAGATATTAGCAACGAGGCTCGCCAAATGTTCCAAGCTATACAGAAAGAAAATCCTAGCCAGTTAAGACAAAATAATTTTACTGAAATAAGGCAAAGTGTACCACCAGCCGAAAATTTTACTCTTTCACATGGTACTATGCTTTCTCATTTATCGAATGAACGAATCGAATGGTCTGTCGATTCAGATTCTGTTAGCTTTGGAAGATTAACGGAACAGCAAAGACAAAGATACGGTATATCCGAAGCTGCTGATCATTTTTTGTTCTTAACACAACAAACCCATGACATATATGCACAATTACAGCATTATTCTTTAGACAATATCCCAATGGCTGAAATGGGTGCTCAACTTATGAGTGTGCTAGGTGAGTTTGGTAGTAGGTACGATGTACAAAATATGACCAACCTAGCCAATAAATACTCCGAAATGCGCCAATCGCTAGAAGAACAATTTACTGGAGAAGAGTTAGAAATTCAAATATCTAACCTTGACCGTGCTTTTGAATTGACTTCAGATTATTATTCTGGATTTAGAGCAATGCAAACGCAACTTAGTATGCGCCGCGAAATGGTTCAAATGTTCTACCACAATCAAGCCGTTGCAGATGGCAGGGTTGGCAATTTTAACATGGGTAAAATAGAGATTAGCGAAGAAAAAATCAACGATATGTTACAGCTAATCGACAAAATTTCCAATGGTATGCGAGAATCTCTAAATCATTTTACCAACATTGTAAAAGATTTTGTAATGCAAAACGGTTTAGTTTCCTCCGAAGAGCAACAATTAAGTTTGTTAGACCACTTGCAAAATGCCGAACCTAATGAAAAAGGCTTTACTTTCAACTTTATGAATGACATTTATGCCGCCATGAATGCCGACAACCGCTTTGCCACCGACACAATGTTCGACCGCATAAATCAACTTTTCTAAAATTTACAAATTTTGACAAACAAAAAAGACCTTTATTTGGTCTTTTTTGTTTTTGTAACCCTAAACCACTTTCTGCATACAACACTGCTTATACTTTTTCCCGCTACCGCAAGGACAAGGCTCGTTTCGCCCAATTTTTGCGACTGCACGGCGGACTGGCTTTTTCTCGGCGGTATCGTCAATGTTGGTGTGCATTTCTTCTTTTTTTACTACTTGTTGCATTTCCTGCTCTTTTGGCACTTGGATATTGAATAATGCTTGTATTGTATCTTGTTGAATGCTGTTGCTCATGCTTTCGAACATATCGTAACTTTGAAATTTGTACTCTATCAGCGGATCTCGTTGGGCGTACGCTCGCAAGCCGATACTTTGCCGCATTTGGTCCATGTCGTCGATGTGGTTCATCC
>JGI24700J35501_10930233_pt1 | contig 12313 bp, 7 predicted proteins | sample TergutTh196P1_FD_35501 | JGI IMG/M metagenome (IMG submission 35501) | reverse complement strand
CCCGCTAATTTTGTTAATTTTTTTACTGTTAAGTGATACTGGTACTTTGCGGTTGCCTGTTTTGCCTGTGGTTTAATTGTAGAAATATCGGAATGGGAAAACGGGCAGGCGGGTCGGTCGCCCGTTTGCCCCTCCGATTTTAGCTTAAGTATACGCAGGTAGGGTTGGCTAGGGTTGTTTTTCAAAGTTTTGTGGGAGCGAATAATATCCGCTCCCACAACCCAAACCTCACAAAACTAAACCCCAGTAATCCCAGTATTCTCAATCCCCTTAATAAAATGCCGTTGCACCGCCAAATAAATCACAAACAGCGGGAAAATAGAAATCATAGTGCCCGACATTCTGAATGCCTCATTTATCCGCTCCTGCTCCAGACCCGCTTCCGCGCCCTGTGCCGCCCCCGCAAAATTGGCGAAAACACTCTCAAACTGGCTTAGCTGCTGCGGTATTAGCGGTATGCCCGTCCCGCGCATGAATGTTTGCGTTACTATCGTTTCGTTCCAGTTCCACACAAACGAAAACAGGAAAACCACCAGCAAAGTCGCCACGCTTAGTTTCAAAATTATATGGTAAAATATCTGCAAACTGCTTGCACCGTCTATCGATGCCGCCTCGTCCAGCGCCGTGGGAATCATTCTGGTAAAATTGTAGAATATCAATATCAAGATTGCCGAAAATACGCCCTGCCCGCCCAGCGCCATCGCCGTTTGCGGCCAAATTGTGCCGAACATCTGCACCCCGAGCGTGTCCTGTATGTTAAAAACCATCATCGTGCGTGGAATCAGCATAACGGGCAACGGCAATATAAACGACGACAATATCATAAAAAACCAAAATTTCTTCAGCGGAAACTCAAACCGAGCCAACGCAAAGCCCGTTGTCGCCGAAACGAGCGTTTGGCACACCGCCAAAAGCCCCGAAAACCATATCGAGTTTACCATTGTTACGCTTGGGTTCATTACGCCCCACGCCGTCGCAAAGTTGCCAAACGACAGCGAAGTCGGCACCCAGTTCACCACAGGATTTATTATATCGTCCGAACTCATAACCGACATTGTCAACATTCGCAACATAGGGTACATAAACTGGTAGCTTATCAAAATCAGCACCACATAAACCGCCCAATTCGTATAATCTATATGCCGAAACTTCTGCATTTTCGGCCTGTTCAAAAATTCTTGAAAACCTTGCATCATTTTCCCTCCTCTAAACATTAAAACCGTGGGGCTCCCGCCTGCCGGCGGGCAGGCTGCCCCACACCCCGCAAGGAGCGCGCCCCTTGACCCGCTAATTTTTATGAAAGTTTTTATAATTTGCAACTGATTTTTTGGGGGACAAATTTTTGCCCCCAACCAATAAAAATTTTACGGGGTCAAGGGGCGAAGTCCCTTGCGGGTGTGGGCAGCGCCCACGGTTTTGATTTTTGCCTAAACGCCAGGCTTTTTGTACATTTTTATTTCTGGCGGGACGATGTATTTTGGCTCTTTTAGGAAGAGGTACGCCACGCCGATTATTAGTAGCACTATTAGCGAGTAAACCCAGGCGAATGCACTGGCTAGGCCTAGTCCGCTGGTTGTTGCTTGGATTGCGTCCTGTATCATTGGCAGGACGGGGTTCATTGTGAAACTGGCAAGCTGGACTACTGTTAGTATGAACGAAACCAGTATTATCGGGCGTAAAATGGGCAATGTTATCTTCCACAAAATTTGCCATGCGGTCGCCGAATCAATGCGCGCCGCCTCGAGAATGCCCCCGTCGATTTTTTGCAAGCCGCTTATGAACAGGATTATCGGAATCCCCGTAAACCACAGCACCACCGAATAATTCTCAAACAGGAAAATTAGTGCGTTCGCCACAGGTACGGAAAATTGTGCCACCATGTTCAGCAAAACCATGTCGCTAATCGCAACAGAGGTCATTGTGCCAGAATCCATCAGCTGGTTCATTACGGGCCCGCTCATCACGATTACTGGGAAGAAAAACAACGCGCGGAACAACCCCCGCATTTTTATTTCTCGGTTAAGCAACAACGCCAAAATAAAGGCGATTACCGTGATTGCGGGTGCGTACGTCACTTGCATTATCACGAAAGAAATCAGGTTCGGCACAAAATACGGGTTTCGCAACAGGGCAACGTCATAGTTGGCGATGCCCACAAAATCGGTGTTCCAGCCCAAAACCGTGTAGTTTACTGCAAAAAAGCTCAAATATATCGTGTAGAAAAATGGCCACGCCGTCAAAATTAAAAATCCGATAATCCACGGGGTCATAAATGCGTAACCCGCCAACGCCTGTCGCTTGCTGTGATAACTGGCTTTGCGGCGTTTTGTTGCCACTTTTGCCTTTGCGGGGGATTTTACCGCCGCCTCGCCCGTTTGCGATATTTCCGCCGTTTGTAGCACTTCCGCCTTGCTTACTGTGTTTCCCTTCGTCATTTAAGTTATCCCCCTTAAAACCGCCGCCGAAAGTGGCTGTATTGTCGTGTTTTCGTGCTGTACGGGGCTGTCCGTGTAGTTGATTAGCACACCAACGCCACCTGCATAAATATTCAAAACTACCCCGTACGCCAAAATCTGCCTGTCAAGCCATTCCAAGCCGCGCACCTGCGATAAAATCTCGGTTGTTTGGCGGTATACGTTCATTATCGTGTCTTGGTAAATGCCGTATTCCGTTGAATAAAAATTCAACGAGTTAGTGCTGGCTAACAAGTGGGCTGGCTGGTACGTCAACACGAAAGACGGCGAAACATTGTAATCTATCATGCGTAAAATGTCCGCTTGCGTGAAAAACGAGAAATTGGAGTACGGTGCGTAAACTTCCATTGTGTTGTGCAGAACCATTTGCAAAAACGGCACGGTGTCCGTGGAAATCATGTATTGTCCGCTGAAAACGGGCGATAGCAGAAAACGGTCGGTGTATTGCCACAAAAATTGATTTGGGCTGACCGCATTCACGGGCAACGCCGCGTCCCGAAACGCCCCCTGCAAAATGCCGATTGAGGTTCGTGCGTCGGTTGGGTCTTGTCTGCCCCAGTGGCTTGTTAGGTGGTTGGACACGCCGCCCACCGTCATCGATTGCGCACCCACGGTGCTGGCACGGTTGCCCTGCTGTTCAATCCAAGCGGCACTACGGGCGGGTCGGGCAAACGAGATTTGGTTGACTGGCAAAAACGGCTCGAAGCTGTCCATTGCAACCAAGCCCCAGCGGTTCAGGTGAAACGCCTGATTGCGGGATAAATTCATTTGCAAGCCGTTAATGCGGTGGAAATCTTGCATAAAACTTGCATCAACGCCCAATTCGTCCATGTTGTCAAAAAAGTTGCTAAACTGCCGCCTTGTGCCGATTGCCCTCGTGAAATTTATGTCCCACGGGCGGCCTGTGGTTATTCCGCCGTTCTGAAACCCTTTTAAGCCGATATTCAGCGAGGAAATCCCGCCGTCCAGCAAGCTGTTGACAATATAGTCAACCTGCTCAATCGTTGTAGTTACCATGTTTGTGCGGCGTAAAATGCCACGGCGGACATCGCTCATAATAAAATCAACACGGAGCGGCATCGGCTCGCCTTGCGAAACTTGGTTTGGCGTTAAAACTCCGCTGTTTACAAGGTGTTCACGGTACGCGCGCGCCATTCCCACATAGTTCGCTTGGTCGCCCTGCAAAAATTCGTATCGCATGGAGATATTAAACTCGCGCGGTTGCGGGAACAGCCGCAAAAAGCCGTCGCCACGCCGATTGTACACCTGCAAAATTTCCTGGTTCAACTCGAACCGTGGGTACACAAAGTTGAAATTTGTTGTATTATTATGCGGCATCATCACGATTTCCATGTACTGCGCGCCCTCGTTTGCCCACGCCACAAAGGCTTGCTGGTTGTTGCCTTTCGCTACGCCGAAAACGGGCATTAGCGGGTGCGGGCGATCCGTCAGCCCAACCGATAAATCGTTAAAAAGCCGTGCCTCGGCGGGATTTGTGCCGAAAATTCGTGCTTGATAATGGCTAAACTGCACGGAATTTTCCCGAAACCGCATAAGTGCACCGCTGCCGTCTGGCACAAAAATATAGCCTGGTATCATGGGGTTTGCGATTGGTTCGCCGTATGTGCCTGTTTCAAAGTCAAAATGTGCCGCAACGCCGCCAACCGCGCCCATAAACGGCGTTAAAATCAGCGCCGCAACGACATCTCGGCTAGGGCCTGTTATTTCGTCCGCAAAAATATTGTAGGTAATGCCCGTTTCGTCTAAATGGATATGCACAGCGATTTCTAGGTCAAAGGTGGGAATGCCAGGTACGTAAAAATCGACATCTAGCCGAAAATGCCCGTCTGCAACTTGCATTAAAGTTGACTGTACGCCCTGCCGTGCAGCCGAGGAAACTCGCTGTATTGTGTTAGCGCCGTCAAAAAATTCAATGGTCAAAATACTGTTAGCAAGAGCCGTCCAAGTGGCGTTAAGCCGCTCCTGGCGTGGCTCGGCGACCCGCCGCAGTTCCTCTTCCGTCTCTGCCGCCGCAATCGCATCGTCCAAATCCAGTCCAAACGGGGCATTAAGCCCAGTCTGCCACACAAAAGCACCATTAACTTCCCGTGCCACCAAAATATCCCTATCTTCCCGAAAATAATATCGCACATCGCCAAACTGCCCCAAAAAAGCAAATTCGTCCAACGCCATATCCGCAAAAACCACCGCCGCAGGTGCTTTCTGCGTATCTCGCATTGTCGGTATAAACCCCGAAACACTCGTGCTAAAAATCAACATTGCTACTAACACAACTGCAAGACCTTGGGGCGCTGCCCCAAACCCCGCAAGGGCGCTGCCCTTGACCCGCAAGGGGATTCTCCCCTTGACCCCGTAAAATTTTTGGTTTTGCCCGATTTGCCTAATATAATCCCATAACACTGGCGTACACCTCCATTATTATCGATTCAAAAAAGTTCCAGATTTCGCCGAAAAGTACCGTTAGGTTGAAGATTACTACAATGCCGATTAGCATGAAGACGGCTGTTATTAGTAGGCTTTTGATGTTTTGGCGGAATGTGTAATCGTGGATTTCTTGCAGGCCTAGCAGTAGGACGCTTATTGTGTAGATGCCGCCGAAAAGTAGCGTGAATTGTAGCAGAAAAACCTCGTTTTGCGTGATTATGTGCGAAAGCAGCACCACGCCGAACAGCGTTATTGTCATGGGGAACATTGCGTATGATACTAGCTTGAAAATGTCGCGAACGCTGCCCTCGCCGTCGTTTATGGAAGTTACCAGATAATTGCAGAAAACGAACAGCACAAACACGGCGAAGAAACCGCCAATTACCGCCGTAAAATCAATGTTGGCAACGTCCGTAAATTGTAGCAAAAATCCCATAGACGTGTTGTACAGCAGATACGCCAAGAAAAACAACACAAAATGGAACGCCGCCCCGCCCACAGAGCCTTTTCCCACGTGCTTCATGTCGTAGTAGCTGTTTATTGGGTGTCTGGCAACGCTAAATGCGAACATTGCGTTTTTTATGTGCTTTTCCTGCATTATAGAGGTGCGAATTTTGTCAACCTGCGTTCCAACCACTCGGCGGCGGTCAAAATTGCGAACTATCGACATCGCCAAAAACAGGATAAACACGCCTATCAGAATGGGGGCAAGGTTTCGCATTAGCCACGCATTGCGAACCTCCCAAAATGCGGCGCTGTAGTAATCTCGGTGGTTGGCTAGGTAAAACGAACTCATGGCTAGGTTGAAATTTTGTTGCTGTAGGCTAGACCTGCCCAGCCCCACGTGTGCGAGAACGCTCATCTGGTTGTGCCGCAAAACTTCGTTCCACATAACGGCGGATTCCTCGTACAAGCCCGAGTTGAACAGCGAAAGGGCGGAAAACACGGTTTGTGCGTACTCTGTTGGCGTGAAACTTTGCAAAAAGTTGCGAGTGGAATCCAACGCCCAAATTTCGCCGTTATCAGCGACCGCTATACCTTGCAACGACTGAAACCAGCCAGCCACATCGTCGGGCGACTGCCAGCCGCCTTGGAAGAAGAAAATCAGCTCGCCGTCATTCGTGAAAACTGCGATAATTCCGCCTGTTGTGGACACGTAAATAAAGCCAGCATCGTCCACGTGGACATCGCTTAAAAATGCGAACGGGATAGGGTGCTGGATTGTGTTGCGACCCGCCATATTGTGGCGTTGCAGGGCTGTTCCGCCGCCGCCCCCGCCGCCAAACCCGCCGCCCCCGCCGCCGCCAGGCGTGGCAACCATCGTGGACGTGTAAACCACGCCGCGCCTATCTACCGTAACGCCCGAAAACGTGGCTGGCAAGCGGTCTGCCAAGCCCTGCCGCTGTGCCTCCGTGAAAAATGTATCTTGCAGCATTTGCAAAAATGTGCGGGTTGTTTGGTTGGAGGCGAAAAATCCCAAAAACTCGCCCTCGGACGATAGTTGGATAATCCCCGCAAAAACGCCCTCGCCCACAATGTACATATTGCCCCGAATGTCCACCGCAACACGGTTGGGCGCGAACGGCGTTTCGCCGAACGTCATCGCTTGCGGGGCGGTGTGGGTTCGCAAATGTTCGCCCGTTAGTGCGTCCAAAATGAACACCGAGCCAGCCAAAGCGTCCGCCACATACAGCCGATTATCGGGCGTAACAAAAACGCCGCGCGGCGTGTTAAAGCCGTCAAACGTGAACTCGGCGAAAACGGTGTTGTCGGTCGTATCAAACACCAAAATGCGGCGGTTGCCCGTGTCCGCAATGTACAGCAAATTATTTTCGCCAAAAACCATCGATTGCGGCTCGGAAAGCCCCAAATCAACAATATTCATGTTCGGCAAATAGGCATCTTGCGTACGCACTGCCCAACCCATGCGGTTTACCGCAAAAGTTACCGTCGTGTTCGCACCCGATGCCGAAACTTCCACCAAATTTAAGGCAATCAAAACTAACATTATTGCTAAAACCTTAAAACCGTGGTGGCGCTGCCCCCACACCCCCGCAAGGAGCGCGCCCCTTGACCCGCTAAATTTTGGTGGATTTGTTTTCAGTTTTTCCAATTTTCCAAATTTTCTCATTTTGCCACCTACTTTATGCCTGAATGGCTCATTGTACTCATTACGCGCGATTGCATGGCTATGAAGATTACCAGGTTTGGCACAAACATAATTAGCCCTGCCGCCGCGCCGACCCCCGCCATCATGGGGTTATCGCCGACTGCAATCGTGCCGAGGTAAAACGCAAACGTGCGTAGCGTGTCGTCTTCAATGAACATTGCACTGGCCTCGGTTGCGCCCCAAACTGCCTGAAACGTGATTATTGCCACGGTTGCCATGGCTGGCACAATCAGCGGAAACACAATCCGCCACATTACCATAAGTTCGCCCGCACCGTCAATGCGCGCCGCTTCGATGAGTGAATCTGGCACTTGGTCGATAAATTGCTTGACCAAAAACAGCCCGACTGGCATCGCCAAAAACGGGATAATGTGTGCCAAAAAATTATTATTCAGCCCCGAGTTTATTATGACCAAATACCGAGGGATTCCCACGGCGGCTGGCACAAACATTAGTGCCGCTTGGTTTATTTTGAACAGCAGCTCCTTGGCACGGAATTTTTTCTTGCTAAGTGCGTAGCCCGTCATCGCCGTTATGCCAATCGTGGAAATAACCGTAATAACCGTAACCACCAGCGTATTTATCAAAAAGCGGCTCATTGGTACGCCCGTGCCCTGCGTAACCCGCATTATATACCGAAAATTAGCAAAAGTCGGCCGTTCCACAATAAAAGTGGGCGGAAACCGAAACAACTCATCTATCGGCTTAAACGCATTGCTCACAATAAACAAAATCGGCAACAGCATAAAAATCGAAATCGGCACAAGTATCATATAAAACTTCAACTGCGAATAATGAAACCTGGTCGGATTTATCTTCATGCCCTGATAATTTGATTTTCGCATTTTGTCAACCTCTCAATCTCAAAATCAAAACCGTGGGCTCTGCCCACACCCGCAAGGGACTTCGCCCCTTGACCCCGTAAAATTTTTATTGGTTGGGGGCAAAAATTCGTCTGCCCCAAAATCCATTTACAGATTACAAAATTTCCATAAAAAATATGCGGGTCAAGGGGCGCGCTCCTTGCGGGTTCTAAGGGCAGCGCCCTTAGCGGGGTGTGGGGCAGAGCCCCACGGTTTTAGTCAGTATCCCCGAAGAATTTGTATGTTAATTTTGAAAAAACCCAGACCATGCAGAGTAGTACGACGCTGATTGCGGCGGCGTAGCCCATCTCGAAACGGATAAAGGCGAAATCGTCGATGTGGTTGGTTATTAGTTGGCCTGCGTTTTGGGGGGTTGGGTTTGCGCCGCTTAGGGTAACGCCGATTGCTCCTGCGTTGAACGCGCCGACTATTGCCATTACTGCCCCGAAGAGCATTTGTGGGCGTACGGACGGAATTGTTATGTAGATTATTTCTTGGAAACGGTTGCGGATTCCGTCAATGTAGGCGGCCTCGTATAATTCTTCGTTTATGTTGAGGATTCCCGCCAACATCGCCAAAAAGCCGATTCCCATAGCACTCCACAGCGAGACTATTATCATTATGTTCATCAAATGCTCGGGCGATTGCAGGAATTGGAGCGGCTGGTCGATTAAGTTCCAGTTTAGCAAAAGGGCGTTTACGTAGCCGTGCTGGTTGCCCGAAAATATGGTCGTCCACAAAACGCCGACAAACACGCCAGGTGCAAGGGACGGCATATACAAAAACAGGGCGAAAATTGTGCGCGGCAATGCCTGAATCTGTGCCAAAATCCACGCCATCATAAACGCTATCATGTAGCCGCCTGGGCCCACGATTATCGCAAACTGCAACGTGTTGGGCAATACGTGCTGAAAAAATATCGTGTCCTGCGTTAGCAACGCAATGTAGTTGGTTAGCCCCGCAAAAGTGGGCGCTTGCACCAAATCAAAATAGGTAAACGAAAGCCCAAACGCCACCAAAATGGGGATTGCGATAAACATCGAAAACAGAATCCCATACGGCAGCAGTAGCAAAAAGGCGTGAAACCCGTCGCTGGCGGTGCTCATGCTCGTTTTTATGCGAGATAGCGGACTTTTTGTGTTGTTTGCGGCTGTCAACTTGTCAACCTCCTAGCGTCTTCTATTTGTTGCAAAACCCAGTCCAACTCGTGGACGGTGTACGGGCGCAGCTGGTTGCCGTCTTGGTCAATAAAACCGAACTCCACCATGCGGCGCACGAACTCTCGGTTGATTTCCAAAACGTTCATGTCAACCGCAATTTGTGCCGATGTCCCGTCAAATACCATCGTGTTCCAAATGTCGGAAAGGCGGCGTTCTAGCATATATTGCCCAGGACTGCGCGGCACGTCCCGCAGCCATTCCATGGAATCCAGGATTGTGCGGCGATGCCGATACTCGATTGGCAGGTTCTCCAAGGCGGCGAGATTGGACGAAATCCACAAAATGTTGAAGTTCGCCATTAACGCCATTGCAAACTCGGTCTGCACCTCGGCGCTAAGATACCACTTGAAAAATTCCCAAGCCTCGTCCGCGCGGTCGGTGTTGTCAAAAATTGCCGAGCCAACGCCGTTTGCGATAAACCACCGAGAAATACTGCCGTCCGCCTGTTCCGTGCCTGGGAACGGTGCAATGTCCCATTGCCCCAAAAGTTCGGGCGCGGCGTTCATTAGCAACATATATGTGCCAGGGTCCATGATTCCCACAGGCGTTTGCCCAAATCTGAACGAGTTAAAAAACGCTGGCACTTGCTCCGCCAATGCGAACGTTGTGAACAGGTCGCCCAAAAACGTTATCGCTTCGATGGATTCGGGTTGGTCGATTGCGGTTGACAAGCCGTCTGGGCTGAATAGCAAGCCGTTATTTTGGTAGATTAGCGGCGAAGTTTGGAAAAACCACTTGTAGCCCACGCCCGAGGCAATCGGCTTGAAAAACGACATATTAAACCGTTGCAACTCGGCTTGCATTGTGGCGACATCTTGCCACGTGTCGGGCGCGGTCATTCCCAGCGGGTGCAAAATATCCGTGCGGTAGACGGTCGTCCAAAAGCCCACCGTTTCGGGGATTGCGAACACGCTACCGTTGAAAATGTAGCCCACCGATGCACCTGGCACAAGATTTCCCATAAACTCCCAAAAATCGGGGAAAGTTGTGAGGTCGTACAAAGCGCCGCGCGCGCCCAGTTCAAACGGCATAAATGCGGGGATTCCCAGCGCCGCATCGGGGTTTGTACCCGCCGCGCGCGCCATTATCAGCCGCCCCGCATCGGGCATCATGCTAAGGTTTACCTCGATTCCCGTGGTCGGCGTAAATTGTGCATCAACCATCTGCTGTAGCAAATCCACGTGCAAATACGAGTGGTTCACCCAAATATTGAGTGCGTCCTCACGGTTGCGAATGACGAATTTGTCGGAAGTGTAGCTTGCCCACAGGTGCTGTATGCCAGCGCCCAAGTTTTGTAGGAACGTGGAATTTTCGGGCGGCAAATCGGCTGGGTCGCCGAGATACAGGGCATTGAGGATAAGCCCGACCGTGCCGTTCAGTCCGTCAAGCGAAATCCCCGCCATTTGCAGAACAGAGGCATCTGTGCCGTTTAGCAGGTCAATGAACAGCGGCAGGTCGTCGGGACGTTCCCGCAAGCGGTTCAACAGCGAAACGCCCGTAATAAGGTTGTTTGCGATTGCGGAATGGTTCTCGGTGGGCGTGTGTTCGGCTAGGGCAAAAATTATGTCCCGCAGGATAATGTCGTACGCTTCCAAATATTGTACGGTTTGCGGCACATAGCGGGTAAACCGCCACGTGCGGTTTTGGTCGATCTCGCGCCCCGCAACCCGCCGTATATCAAGGCTGAACTGGTTTATGTGGTCGATTAACAGCCGCAACTGGTGCAGTTGATAGGCAACGGGTGCAAGTTCCGTCCTAAGCGAAACGGTGTTCCGCCCCTGTTGGAAGTAGAAAAGCAGCGGGTTGCCGTTGTTGTCAACCAAAGTTTGGTTGCTCCAGCGGGCATCGCCGAACGGTTCTAGCGGGAACGAGCGCCCCTCGTCAAAGGGAATTTCGCCGTTAATGCGGATTGTAACGAACGTTGAAAAATCGTCCGTTGCGGTCAGCGAGTGGATTGTGATAGGAAAATAGCCGCTTTGCGGAATGTCAACCTCAAAAAACACCTCGTCGCCCATATTGGACATATTGACCACGTTCAGCAAGCGGTCAACGGGGTGGAACGGCGTAAGCACGGGGTTTGGCCATGCTTGCAGTTGCACAAACGGCGAATTTTTGTGGGTGTAATCGATGGAGTTTATCGTGATAAGAGCGGCGTTTGCGGCGTTTGCGGGTGTGTGGCTTGGCAAAATTTGCTCCGAGAACACGCCAAAGCCAGTAATAACAAGTTCGCTAGAGGTTGTGTTGCGAAATTCGATGGTGTTTGTGCCTTGTTCCAGCAGGAACAGAATGGGTTTATCGGTGGTAAAACCAGCATCGAACAGTTGCACGGTGTGTTCGCCGCCAATTTGCAGTTGCATCGGCATAATCTCGTCCCCAAAGCGGTTTAGCGGAAAGTCCTTAGTTTCGTCTTCCCAAAACACGGGCAAAACGAGGGTACTCGCCTCGTCAAACTGCTCCTCGCCGTTGACAAACAGCGAAATAACAAGATTGCTAAATGTGCTGTCTGGCAGAATGTAGGTCAAATAAAAGCCATACAAGCCCCGTTGCGGAATGTGCAATTCATAAGAAAGGCCCTCGCCGTACGCAATATTGGCATCAATCTGCACACTTTCGGCAAACGGCGGCGTTGTACCGCGCAATGCCTGATTTTCCCGCAAAAAGTCAATATATGTAAAGCGGGGATTAGCAAGCGACTCCTGCAACAGCCCCATAGCACGGTCAACTTCCGCTTGGCTAACAGGCTGAACGTCCACACGCCCAGTAGCAAACACCGCAAATATAGAAACCACCGTCAGCACCAGCACCAAACTTATCTGTGCAAAAAATTTTAGTGTCATAAAATTTCCTCTTCTCAACAAACAAAGTCAAAACCGTGGGGCTCTGCCCCACACCCCGCTAAGGGCGCTGCCCTTAGAACCCGCAAGGGACTTCGCCCCTTGACCCCGTAAAATTTTTATTGGTCGGGGGCAAAAATTCGTTCCCCAAAAAATCAGTTGCAAATTATAAAAACTTTCATAAAAATTTGCGGGGTCAAGGGGGCGCGCTCCCTTGCGGGTCCAGGGCAGTGCCCTGGCGGGTGTGGGCAGCGCCCACGGTTTTAGGTTTTAAGTTTTAAGCACTTGGGCGGGTTTGTGGTGGGTA
>JGI24700J35501_10930234_pt1 | contig 12316 bp, 10 predicted proteins | sample TergutTh196P1_FD_35501 | JGI IMG/M metagenome (IMG submission 35501) | reverse complement strand
ACCACCTTGTTGATAGTGTGAGCATCAAAAACCACTTTTAGAGATTTTGAAGTTACATGGATCCTTTGATCACATGTCTCATCCAGAGGATGTTTTTCAAACAGAACATCTAACAGAGCTCTGCTGTCCTGCTCCTTGGATGTGACCAGCTGAGGTACAGTGTTGTCCTGTTTCAGCCCAAATACTGTGAATCCTTGTATCTGCATCATCGCTCTACAAAATACACAGAGTACGTACATGTCCAACATTAAAAATGAATGCTGTGAACTATTAAACATTTGGTGCCAGAATACTATTTGTAGTTTTTTAGTGGAAAAATCTTATTAGAAAAAATTGCCTTCACACTCAAATGGAGACAGCTACATACATCAAAGCACTTTACAACAGCAGAGGACTGTGCAAAGAGTGCCATACTTGGCATGTTCTGGGAGATGACTAGTTATCCTCTGTTTTTTTGAGCACTGTGATGACTACAGTCATTGTTAGGCTACACAGGGTTAAAGCAAGACTGTTACTTCAGACCAGACGTAATTAAAGTAATAATACCTTACCAAGCATTAAATAAAAATTACCACTTATTGTGACAATATAAAAACACAGAGGATACACTATTTACAAATGAACATATCTGCAACCATATTCATATGATAATTTTCAGACACAATTGTGTTAAAATTATTGTTATTTGAAAATGCTTCACACCTCATATACTGTTACTCTTCCATACGTACAGACATGAATGTATATGACATGAACAGTGTTAACTACCTCCATTTACCTTATAGCTTCAGCTGATGGGCGTTGCTCAATATGACTGGAAACTCCTTTCAGTTCAATGCACAGTACCTGAGGGATATTTAGGGCATCATCCCACACTTCCACTGCCAAACATTTCAGCACAAAACTCAAGCTAATTTCAACAAATGTTTTAGGGTATTGTGTTGGTTTTGAATTCTCTTGGTAGTCAATTGCACGGTACAATTTTGCTTTCTCTTCAGGTGTCATGGCATCTTCAAATTTTTTTGCTGAAAATAAATATATACACATGTTCAGCTTGATTCTACATAATAAATCGGATGTGTATAGCTGGAATGTATGACAAGCAAAACAATAAAGACTGGACATGACAAAAATTCAAAATCAGATTTGAAGAAGACATACATGACAACTGGTTCAAATTAGAAAAAGTAAACTTGGCTCACCACACACTCAGCACCAGCCATAAGTATAACAGTATAAATAACACAACAGACATCCTAAAAATATTACTGCAAGGCTGTAATTCAGGACTTCTTTCAAAAAATGTATACAAATATACATATGGAAAACAAGGGACATTCTCAAGACATTCTCCATGAACATACAGAAATAACACTCCCTTTGACATTCCTGACAATGGTGGTCAGATTAACATAACAACTATTTTAATAAACTCTTGACAGTTAAATGTCAAACAAGCATTAGTCAATAACTGCTTACATTCTGAAACTGTAATATAACATGCAAAACTTTTGTAAGCTTCGTGTATGTGAAAGAACACCCCTGATGATGGCCAGATTCCATCCAAAGATGCTGAGGTTTTGGTAATAAATTGCTGATTGTGGAAAACATTATTTCATGTTTGGTACCTGCATGGATGATATATATGAGGTCAAACAATATAGTTCTAGGACTCAGTCTACAAGAACAGATACACATTCCTGTGTAATCTCCCTCGTCCACAACACAATTTTTACATCTTAATAACAGATGCACAAAAAAGTCATCAAAAGCATCCAATGCAACTGCATGTAAATCAGCAATTACATGCTTATTGATGTATTTGGTGTCCTGAGATCTTCTTCCTTTGAGAACAGTTTTCATTTTTAGGGAACTGAAAAAAGTCTTCATGAATGATCTAATGAATTATACCCTGGTTAACATCAATTTTAGGGTCAACAATCTCTGGCCACCAGTTCAAGAACTTTGGCAACTGTTTCCATATTTCAAGCAGTCAACAGCTGCCCATTCCTTGCATCACCTTCAATATCCTCACATCCCACTGTATCTTTTAAACCAATCAAAAGCATACATACAAGATACAGCTTCATTTCCACAAACAGTTCCAAGCATTATGTGTGTGTTCTGTATCTGTTTCCCTTAGTTTGAAACAAAAATTAATGTCAATTCACTGCTTCATGGGGGGGGGACTTATGTGCTAGACTGGTGCAGATGAAATGACTGAGCAAGAATTTTCTTTTCAACTACTCCCTGCTGGTCATAACATAAAAAAAAATAAGTTAAAACTGTATGGTGTGCCAAAGCATACTTTTGTGATAACATCAGTCTCAGAACTTTACAGTTTGACATTGTATAGTACAGCTGTATCAAATGGAATGTAAGAGTAAATGCAATATGTGTATACAGCGATCCACTTCATAATATTTTTGGCCTGTATAATGAACTGCCATAACAAAATGACACATTCATGTTGATACACATACATTATTACATTAAGGAACTGTATATAAAAAATACATGCACAACATGAATTAGAAACTTAACCGGTACACGATATGTTTAACTTGTCCTAAAGGGAAAAAATGTACATGCCAAGGATGACAGTAATGAATAATAAAGGAGTAAAATCTACAACAAATGTAGCCACAAGAATCAGCAATTCCATTTATATGAATCTTTAAGTTGTTTGACTAACTATTTGTGTTCCAAATGCTCATTTTGATTTTTGTCATGTCCCACAAGAAATAAATCAGATTTGAGAACTTACAACTGTTTTTTGCAATTTAATTAGCTTTATTAAGGTTCTGCAATTTGACTTGAGTGGTTCTAACAGTAATTCAGTGAATAACAGCTGGAACTTTAGAAGAAGTAATGTCATGTATATCAGAATACTGTAAATACATATGGTCTGAGAAAGCTGACCTATTGCAGCAGCTGTAAGGGCTTCCTCCTCCTCTTTGACCTGTGAGCTTCTTCCAAACCAGCCAGTGAACCACCCACCCGATTTCTGTTTCTTCATCTCTTGTTCCTTTCGGTCCATTCGTTCCACCTTAAAGACACATCATTTCATAACTATGAATACCTAAAATAATGTGATATTCAAACTATCAGCTCACAAGAAATATTTGAAACAAATGAATTTTCATTTTTCATAAAAAGAACGAAATTCAAAATCATCATATACAGAAAACGGAGGACAGAAAAAGCAATTATTAAAATAAATTATGGAATCACCCCTTTCATCATTTACCAAGTTGAATGCAGCTTGATAACAATTCTTCAATTCATTTATGTTTCTACAAAAGTCTAAATGTTCAAAATTTTCAGATCCAAGGTAGTGTACTAAATTTTGATAGTTACAGGATACAGGCCAAATTACCTGAAGTAAGATGAAATAGTACAATTATGAAAAACAACAGGATATATGAAAGGTAAAATGAGTATGCTTGAAACAAACAGTAAGAACAAGAATATTAGATATTTTCATAAAGGCATAATTAATTTATGAAGGGTTACCAATCTAAAGCTAATTTGGTAAAGGATGAAAAAGGTGACATACTTGCAGATTATCACAAAAGAATGAAGAGGTGAAAAAACTCACTCCTGTCAGATTGTGAATGTACCCTTCCTTCAATAAAAATCAAGGGCTTAAAATTTTAAAAGTATGCAACCAAAACTGATGTAAGTGTACAGCTGGCATTATAATTCCAGGCACATGTAGTTTCCTTGTATTTGTCCCTGTGAGGCTCTTCTCTATCTCAAATTAATTACAATGGCTTATGCAACATACCTATTAAGCAAACACCAAAATGTATGCCTGATTTGAGGAACAACATAAAATAACATTAACAACTTTTCTGAGATATGTGAGTATGTTCCACAACAAAAGAAAGATGGAAAGTACACTTCACCTTAAACACTTATAATCACTAGTACACAAGGGGATGAAAGAGTAGCACTGACGCAAAAGTCAAATACACCAGTATGTACCGTACCACCAGTAATTTTTTTCCTACATACATTGCATTTAAATTATACAGCTTTATTATTCGACTACGTCTCAAAAATTATTTGTGTTCCATTGTTTCTTTTTCCTCCTCAACATTTTGTCAGAAAAATGAGTTCCTACTGAGACACACAACCTGTGGTTGAAGCTCAGTGACTCTGGACATATTAAATGTGATGTCCTGAAAAAACCCATTTCAATTTTAAAGTTGACGGTAATCACCCTACCTACCCATTTCTAGGGCTAACATATAAATCCACATTGTCTAAGAAGTGATAGTGACTCACAAATAAGTTTCTTTTGCAGATAAAACGTGCTGTCTACAATCGCACTGAAATACGAAATCTTGAAATCATAATACTTGTGGCAAAAAAAAATAATAAAAAATAATGGAAATGTCTGTTTCCTTATCCCTGTAGCCTCAACAGTGCAGCAGAAACACCATTTTGAAATATATACATACTTCAGAAGCACAAATGCACAGCTTGCATGAGTATTCTGTGAATACAGCATACTAACAAAACATGCTCATATCAAGACTCAAAATGGCATACTTCACTTCAACACTAGTCTCCCACCTCTTGTCAACCCAAGGCTATGGATGTCCAAGTGAAACAGTCTTCACCTCCACACTTTAATTTTACTGTGGAACATAGTCACATTGGCCTACTGAACATATTTCCCCACAATTTACCTGAAGACCTGAGGGAAATCATGAAATATTTGGCCAGGATAACCGATCTCAGGGTTGAAATTTGAAAATGGGACTTAACAAATAAAACAAAGCATTAGTGCCAACCATTCAGCCACAACATTTATTAATTCACAGTAACATCCAAAATGGAGTACCCATACTTTCCATTAACTATACACAACACAATGTACTCTATACACAATTTAGTAAACCTAAGCAGCCATATTTATTCTACAGACACCAGGGGTTTAATAAGTAAGTCTTCACAGTGACCTGTTGAGACTAAACAATCATACTGGGTTTCAAATATTATTTCCATAGCAAAGTTACTATGGTAACACAACTTTTCCTTTCCAGAATCAAACTAAGAGTAAAGCTTCATAAGAATACAGTTGAACATCACTGACTTGGATAAATATTCTAATGTTACTTTCACTAGGTAGGTAAACTTCTTTAAAACAAAATAAAAAACACTGAATTACCTCCATTTCAATCTTCTGCCTGATGAGAACAATGTTAAGCACATCAATAATTTTCTCACACTTGTCAAGTTCAACCTGCATTTCAGGCAACACTTTACGAACGGTTAGCTTGTGATGGTATGCCTCGGAATATTGACGACACAAACAGCGAAAATTGGCCATGTGGTCCCAATCCCAGTTTCGACGGCGACGCCGTACATCTGCTTCCAGGACACAGGTGTACGCAAAGTGCCACCTGCACCAACAAACAAGTTTTTCTGAGCAAGAATTTTGCAATTAAAACAGAAAACTTACAGAGAAGACTATGTCCTCTGAGCACTCAGCATAACTTTACCAGATACTGGAATTAAGATTAAGGAATACTCAGTTTACCTACCACTGTGGTATTAGAAGATAAGGGGTCAATACTGCTAATACCACAGCTTGCCATTGTGTGCAAGTTGGAGTCAGTTTCAGCCACCTTTATCTTCACAATGTAATTCCCTGAAATTCATCTTAATGCTGCTGTCCAACTGTTTCTGTGAAAGCATTTGGAGAAAGAGTTTCCTTGTTTGAACCCACCATTATCAAATGCAAATGCACCAGATATTACATATATGACTCTACTGGCCGAATCATGACTACGCATTTTAATTAATCACCATACCATTTCAATTTCTACATAAACCAAACACTTTTAGAGGCTGAACCACTATACAAATATTTATTTTTAAAACATACACTGACTGCAAAAAATCTGATTAATACATGACAGGAGATGACCTATTACATTGTAATCCTCACTGGCAATAACACTGGTCAACAAAATTTAACTTTTTTTTTGGCCCCACAAACTTCAATAGATGAACTTAGTAGTACTTTTTATGCTGAATTCAGATATGTAAGCAGAATTTTTCTATCAGGCAGGGTTTCAAAGATACATAGAAATTTAAATGTGCAAAATAGTACTTTATGTGCTTATGAAACAGGCAGAAACTTTCCTCTAAAATGGAGGGGCATATGACTTTCGCCGGTATTTGGTGTCAGGTACATCCCTCTTCAGTGTCCAGCAATAGTCTGCCAACATACTTGATGTCCACTTGCCTTGGTACCGCTTTTCCGTAGCCATAATGTCTTGGTGAAATCTTTCACCATGTTCGACACTGATTTTGCTGAGTTTTTCTGGGAAAAAAATCCAAGGGCTACTCCAGAAAGTGGATTTTCAGACTCATATTGTATCCCATAGCTTTGTACGAAGTCAACAGGTCCTGCACAACATCCTGATAGTTCGCTGCTTTGTGAGTTCATAAGAAGTCTTTGCACATCCTCTTAAATGACAACCACACATTTCTTTCAGTCTCATTCAGGTCTTCATTGAACTGTTTGTCTTGCATCAGTTCCCTGATCTGGGGTCCTATAAATATTCCCTCCTTGATTTTTGAGTCACTCAAATTTGAGAACTTATTCCTCACATATTGGAATCCACGGCCGGTTTTATAAATACCTTTCACAAAGTTTTTCATGATGATCAACTTTATGTGCAAAGGGGGCAGATAAATTTTCTCCAGAAGAACAAGAGGAGATTGACAACATTTTTCTCCCCTGGCGTCAGTGATGTGTAATAAATAGTGATTCTTCTTGTCCCGGCTGTCCCACTCGCACAGGAAACAGCAGTATTTTGTTTACCCAAGTTGCATTCCGAGTAACAGTGCCACAACCTTGAGAAAACCACATAACTTTCACTTAAATTCGTCATACTTAATTTTTTCCAACAGTAGCTTCATGCTTTCATAACTTTCTTTCATTTTGGCTGCATGAGCCAACTGGAGGTGAATCTATTTCTGTTGTGGAGTAGAACTGCCTTCAAGCTCATTTTCAATGAAACAATGAACAAGCACGACTGATCTGGGTTATATTCATGGCCAAGAACTTCCATAAAGGAACACATATCATTGCAAAACATGACACCATCTTCCTGGGAGAAGAAATCCTTGAATTCTTCATGGCGCCCACGGTAAAAACACACCTTAGTGTCTTGGCGCAGAAGATTCCAGCCCTTTAAATTGGAGGGAAAGGTGTGGATGATAGAGAAATTCTGGAAACATATCTGACTTCAACATCCAAAAATACATCAGAAACAGACATTTTTCCTCATGGGACAAAATCCTTGTTGACCAGTGTAATCTATATTATCCTATCTATGCTATCTTTGTAATGGTCACTTCCATTGAAGCATTGCAACTAGAACTCTGTATGCATGCACTCCTCATGTGAACTCATCATTTCTGACTTGATCACTTTAACATTTGATGAGGAGTAAAAATTATGAAGATTATCACTACACAATATTCTCAATTTTTAGGCACATTTGCAAAGCAACTGTGAAACATAGCTATCACATTTGTCACATCTGTCTGTCTGCACTGAATGACTCAGCTCTCATTGGACAGATTTTCATGAACTTTTATTCATTCATTCTACAACCTGTCTTACACCAGGTCCACAGACTCTTCCAAAGTGGTTACACTGGGATTTTTACTAAAGCCTGTCAATTACAGTCGCGTTTAGTGAAAATAAAAAAAAGTAACACTTTATTGGAACAACTACATACATCTGTATCTTGCCAATACAGGTACAGCAAAGCCAAAGAAACTGGTAATGATCTAAACATAAAAATTTATAATATATCATCCCATGTGAAAAACAGGAATGTCATGAGCACATTCAACCTACAATGAAGAGTAGTTTGTTTAGTGTAATGCAGTGTTCTTTAAAACACAACTTGTAGCTTCATTCTACCATTATTACACACAGACCTACTACAAATTTTCTAGGTATACTAGCAACAGTGTTACAGTTGAGCACTATCAATTGTAAATCTGTTGCTAAGCCAGGGAGAAAATTGTGTGCTGCATAAAACATGTGACACATTTTAAACAAATTTCAGTGCTTTATCTTGAAATTATTCACAAATTTAAAATCCAGGGACAACAAAAGAGTGAAGACACCAGAAGTTTTACATCTGTAGACATTCCCTAACTCTTTGTTCATTTTGCCTTCTTAGGTTCACGCATTCTCCTCAGAAATTAACATACATCCTCAAAATTCTTCCTGTAGCATGACTAATCAAGTTTTACACACATAACAGGTAAAATTATGATGTAGGATTTTAGACAAGACTCACAAAAATTAAAAATTCTGAGCGAAAGAGCAGAAAACATTCTCCAAATTTAATCTGACTGATGAAATAAAAAATTAATCCAGTTAAAAAATTTAGGGCAGGGCATGCATTACTAATTTCATAATAGACTTTTTAGCCTGACAGGCATGAATATGAACACTGAGGCTTCTTGCCAAATCCAACATAAATGTAACTCATCTCTCTTTAAATAATAATTCATTAGAGCCTACATACTTTAGTAGTCAACATCATAATATTTAACTCCAGTTAATACTTATAGTTGCATGACATAACATGGGCATGGCACATAAGAGAGACAGAGTGAGAAGTGTTATTTAACAATGTCAACTGCTAACACTACAAAGTGCCAATGGTAGGTAAATCAAATATGAGTATGCAGCATTGGTACTATGATACTGAGAGGAAAGCTGAAGTACTCAGAGAAAAACCTGCCCCCGTGCCACTTTGTACACCACAACGATCCACCTGAGCCACAGCATGGCCATTAAAATGTAATTTCAATCCCAGTATACTCCATAACTGTTTCTTCACTTGTCTCAGTGTACATGAAAAGATGGAACTCAAATCACCAACAATTATTTTCTAGCTTCTCTTCTGAAAGTTCTTCAAAGCATGGTGCACATTTGGTTTAATATTCAAAGCATACAAAACAAATGGATCAAAATAAACAACAAAAAATTTCTGATAACAGGGAACTGAGACACACTAGTCCACTACACCTCCCCTTAATGCAAATGATCACAGATGATGAAGTGATGAAAGTAATTACCAACCAGAAAGTAAAAACACAGCACTTTCCAGCAGTGTTTATTTAGCACAGAGATAAAGCCATAAACCGTAATGTAAATCAGACACAAGTGGGGAATAAGAAATAACAATGAGACAGACCTTCTATACTCAACCAATTATCACTTATTTCATTCTTTGATGAGAACACTTACCATTCTTTGTAGTGTCCTCTGTAACCTGACACAAATGGCCGATACTTTCTATATGGGGCCCCACGAGACATTCTCTCAAATGACTCCAACAGATCAATCAGGTCATGATACTGAAACCTGGTTATAGCTACAAAAAATGAAAGTAAAATAATAAAATTGAAACAACACATTTTACAAATTTAAATTCTTGTCTGAACCAGAATTTTTTTTAGCACAACACACTGTATTCATACTTTACATATCTGCAGAGTTCCACACGACAAAAACATATTTACACAGCAACTAAAATGTATTGTATAATGACAGAAGTGGCACAATACATACATACAGGTCTACATAAGATAAAAATGTAACTTTGTTCAATAAAGACGTGTTTTGTCTGTCTCACAATATAATAAAAGTACACAGAACTACGTTCAAAGTAAACTTCTCTTAAAATATAGGACATCAAATTTTCTCCAAGCATTGTGAATTAGAGTCCAAATGTTTTAAACCTTCAAACAAATTCTCAAAAAAGGCACCTCACTTGTTTCAAATCCATAATTATAAGAAATTTTGTTCAACAAATGTTACTAGACCTATGGTCACTGTAACAATAGTAAACTTCAATGCAGCAACATAAAAATGTAACAGTTCAAGAGAAACTTACTTAGAGAGAGGAGAAACTTACTTAGAAAGAGGAACTCAGCTGAATTGATCTACTATATAAAATGAAACACAACATAATGTGACAATATGGAACCAGGGTAGTATAGTTAGTAAAGTGACTACGTTACAGGCTGGATGGTCCAGGGTTAACATCCCAGTATGGGAAAGAGAGTTTTCTCTCCTCCAAAATGTCCAGTCTGGCTCTTGGGCTAACCCAGTCTCCTACGCAATATGTACCAGGGTATTTCCCACATGTAAAGCAGCCAGGGCATGAAGTTAACCACTCACCTCCATCTAGTGCCTCCATGGTGTGGACAGGCTAAACTTAACCCTTTACCTGTTCCATAATAATACAATTTTGTTTATGGCTATTATTCTTACATCTACCCTCATGCACTCGGTTTTGCTTTTGAGACCAATATATTAGTTAAATTAGCAGTATTGCTCAGTAAAAGAAATGTGAAACAACAAGTAAAAGCAAAATTCCATTAATCCAACTCACACAGAATCAGACAGGTGCCTAATTATCAATTAGTCTGGATTATCAGATACTACCTATTACTGACCTAATTTCTTACAGGTATTTTTGTTACTGATCCTTTACCTAGGCAGTACAACTAATCACAGGAGTATTACATTTCATCTGCTGTTTCAGGGTCAACAAGGTCCTTCTCTGTGTTTTCAGGAGTCTTCATACCTGAAGAACTTGATAGAGTAGGAGGCAAAGAAACAGGTGATAACACAATGGTTGATGCACAGACACTCATAGAGGTCTTTGTGAACATGTCCCTAAGATCTGCATGTTTCACTGATAATGCTTCTTTCTGGTAAAAAGCAGAATTTGGGATTTCCAGTCTTGGGAAACTCTCAAGTGCCAGATTATCAGGACTTTTAAATTATAACACATTGGATTAACAGAATTTTGCTGTCTATGTTAAGAAATATAAGTTCCTGTAACAATTTTGGTAAATCATATCTGCCTTTTGGGAAAACTATGTCCATCACAGTGGTTATATGTTAATGGTAAGATGTCATGATATTATGGGGTTGATTGAGTGATATTGTTATAAATATGCATGCCCAAAGAAAATAAATATGAAGGAAAATGTACATGAGTGACAGAAGCATTTAATGCAAAAATTCTCTTAGTACCACAACAAAGTTCTGTTATAACAACTTTAATGTCATCATACAAAAAAATGCTGTCTTCTGGAATGTGACACCATGTAATCCAACAGAAATTTGCTGATGTCTCAGAGAAATCTGCTGTAGAATAACAGATAAACTTCTACCAGGATACATGGTGTCTTGCCTCAAATCTCATACAAAATACTTGCAAGTCAGCAATTTGGAATGAAGAGTTACACAAAATTAGCAATGTTAGTGGAATTTAAGTAGTAAGATCTGTCACATCAAAATATTTAATTCCCAACAATACACACTGTCACATGATATTCAAGAATTTCTCCTTATATTCTTATTACACCCTTGGTATAGGAACAAGAGCACTGAATTACATAATAAGATTACTGAACATACGATCTTAGGTTACTCTCCTATGAGTCACATACCACATGAATAAAATACAACTCACAGTACTGTCACATCCTGTGACGTGAATAATACAGTCTGTATTATGTTAGTGGTACACTCATCTGCCAGCTCTTCCCAGTAGGTAAGGAACCAACAGATACTAACTTCATCATATGCTTATTGTCCTTTCTCTAGTCTAATACAGCTACTCTTCCACCACTACCACATACACACTTGATTCAGAAGGCTTATAGCATATATCCCTCCTTTTACTCTTTTGATGTGATAAACCAATATAACTGCCCTACACTACATTACCATTAAGTGCCACATGCTAATATTCCCCACAGCATCAGAAAAACTTATCCTTTTAATGCAAGAGTTGGAAATAAGGCCATTACTCAAAAAGTTGGCAGGAAATGCCACGCATGAGAAAAAGCAGTCCTACTGATAACAGATATTAACACATTCGCTGCCAGCTATTTAAATACCCAGAGGCTTAATAATTCATGCTTAAAATCGCCAGCATCGACCTTAGTCGATCTAACTTTTCCATTGCATCAGATTTAACAATAAATACCCAGAGCAGTTCTTTGTATGCTTATATGGAACCTACTATACACATCTTATAAAATTCTTTTCATACTCGATTTCATAATTTCAAGCTTTCGCCGTGTTCAGAATATAGTGTGTTTTCTTTTGGGTAATTCCCTGGCGTCTGATTTATATATGCTGACGTTTCGGAACACTCTATCTGTTCCATCTTCATAGGCAGGTGTGAAGTGATGCTAGGTTGCAAGAGAAGGTGAATTTATACTGGAAGCATGTTGT
>JGI24700J35501_10930235_pt1 | contig 12322 bp, 8 predicted proteins | sample TergutTh196P1_FD_35501 | JGI IMG/M metagenome (IMG submission 35501) | reverse complement strand
ATTTACCGGCAGCGGCGGCGGGGGTTGCCTTACCCCTTGGTGCATTGCAACCAAAGCGGCGGGTAGCCGTATTTTTCAGTTCAAAGAACCGGGTTCAAGGAACTGCGATTCAAAGAACTGCGGTTCTAGGAACCGGCGGAGTTTAACGTGGACTTTCCAATAACCATAATCGCGCTCCTTTTGCTTCTGTGTATTGCCTTATTGGTTATTTTACGCCAAAGGAAAGCGCTTGAAAAACTAAAACTCGAACAAAAAAAATCCAGTCATGTGATTCAAAGAATGATCGCCGCCTTTGACGCGGCTCCTTTCATCTGCTGTCTGGTAGGCGAGTTTGAAGGCGAAGACGTTGTAATTCTAGATGTCAACAAAGCGGTTATAAAACTTCTAAAAATCCCGGACAAGCGGCTTTACCTAGACCGCTTTTTCGATTATTGCCCCGAATACCAGCCGGACGGTAAAACCTCCGTGGAAAAAGGCACTTACGCCTACCGGCAGGCCTTTGAAAAAGGCAGTTACCTGCTGGAGTGGGTCTACAAGGCGGCCGACGGCGAGCTTATCCCCGTGGAGGAATACCTTGAGCGGCTGGAGGTAGGCGGCAAAAGGTATGTAATCACCTTTACCTACGATTTGCGCGATTTGGACAAGTTCAGAAAGGCCGAAAGCTTTGTCCAGCAAAAGCTGAACGTCATCTTGGACTCTTCCCCGCTGGCCTGCTGTATCTTCGACCGAGAGTCCTCTTTTTTAGAGCTGAACACGGCTGCGAAAAGCCTTTTCCAAATTAACGGTTCTGGCTACGAACCAAAAAGCATTTTCGACTTTACCCCGAAGTACCAGCCCTGCGGCGAGCTTTCCTCCGTCAAGGCCAAGCGCATTCTCTCCAGTTTGGAAACCAGCACCGTCTTCGAGTGGATGCACAAAACCTTGGAAGGGGAGCTGATCATCTGCGAGATTATCCTTGTCCGCATAGACATAGGCGGGCGGGAGGCCGTGATTAGCCATATCCGGGATTTAAGAGAGTACAAAAAGATGCTTTCGGATATTGACTACAGGGACAAGCTGATCCGCGCCGTTTCCAACGCGACGGCCGTGCTTTCCGGCGCGGGAATAGACGAGTTCGAGGCCTTTTTATGGAAAAGCATGGGGATGATAGGCGAGGCTATTGATGTTGACCGGGTGTACATCTTCAAAAACTACATGGAAGGCGCGGAGCTTTTTACAAGCCAGCAGTACGAATGGTCGCCCAACGCCGAACCCCAGCAGGGCACTCCCCTGACTACCGGCTTGAGTTTCAAAAACTTTCCAGACTGGGAAGAAAAACTGGGCAACGGGCAGTGCATTAACGGTTCCGTTCTGCAAATGCCGGAAGCGACGCAAAAATGGATGATTCCGCAGGGCATTCTGTCCATGCTCATCGTGCCCATATTTTTCAAGGGCGAGTTCTGGGGTTTTCTGGGGCTGGACGACTGCCACAAAGAGCGGGTTTTCAGCGACAACGAGGTTGCCGTAATGGGCAGCGGCAGTATTCTTATCGCAAGCGCCATGTTGCGAAACGATTTGGTTTTAAGCCTTATCGCATCTTCTGCCTCGCTGGAGGACGCGCTTGTGGGGGCGCAGGCGGCCAGCCACGCCAAGAGCATCTTCCTTTCCAGCATGAGCCACGAGATGCGCACTCCCTTGACGGCCATTTTGGGCATGACGGCGATAGGCAAGTCGGCGCAACAGCTTGCCGGCAAGGACTACGCCTTTGACAAGATCGACAGCGCGTCCACTCATCTTTTGGGGGTTATAAACAACATTCTGGACATATCAAAAATCGAAACGGGCAAGTTCGAGCTTTATGTTTCGGAGTTTCCCTTTGAAAAAATGCTTCGCCGGGCGGCCGGCGTTGTCGACTTCCGCGTGGAAGAAAAACACCAGAAGTTTTCGATCCGCCTTGATCAGGAAATACCCTTTTCCATTTCCTGCGACGAGCAGAAGCTGACGCAGGTTATTACCAATCTTTTGGCCAACGCCGTAAAGTTTACCCCGGAAGGCGGCGGGATACGGCTTAAAGCCCAGCTTGTGTCCGAGGAAAACGGGGTTTTAACGATAAAAATCACCGTGGCAGACACCGGCATTGGCGTAAGCCCAGAACAGCAGGCGAAAATCTTCACCCCCTTTGACCAGGCCTCAAGCGACACGACTTACAAGTACGGCGGCACGGGGCTGGGGCTTTCGATCTCCAAAAGCATCGTGGAGCTTATGGGCGGGGAGATTTGGGTGGAATCGGAGCTTGGCAAGGGCGCGGCCTTTATTTTTACCGTCAAGGTGCACCGGGGGAGCCTTGCCTATGCCACGTCTTTTTCCGGCGAGGAAGGGTTGAAGGGCAAAAGGGTGCTGGCCGTGGACGACGATCCCGACATTCTGGTTCACTTGAAAACAATTATCGAGCGTTTTGGCGCGGAGTGCGACACTGCCGAAAGCGGCCGTCAGGCGCTTGATATGCTGGAGGCGAATGCGCCTTATCATATATGTTTTGTCGATTGGAAAATGCCGGAAATCGACGGTCTTGAGCTTTCCCGCAGAATCAGGGCTATCCGCAAAGAGGGCAACATTGTCATTATCATGATCTCCAACGCAAAGTGGGTGGGCTTGGAAGACGATGCGCAGCAAAGCGGCGTGGACGGTTTTTTGCTCAAGCCGCTTTTGCCGTCGGACATTCTGGACTGCATGGAGAAAAATCTTTTTTATCCGGGCGCGACCCATGCCGTCGCGCCGGCGCAGGCCGAAAACGAAAAAATGTTCGAGGGCTACCGGCTGCTCTTGGCCGAGGATGTCGAGATAAACAGCGAGATTGTGCAAGCCTTCCTTGAGCCTACGGGTATCGAGATAGACTGGGTCAGCGACGGGCGGCAGGCGGTGGACGCTTTCAGCAAAAACCCCGATTCCTACGACGTTATCTTGATGGATTTCCAAATGCCGGAAATGGACGGTCTTACGGCCACCCGCTTGATTCGCGCCCTTGAAAGCCCCAAGGCGAGGGAAATTCCCATTATCGCTCTTACGGCGAACGTCTTCAAAGAAGACATTGAAAAGTGCATCGAAGCCGGCATGAGCGACCACTTGGGCAAACCCATAGACCTCCAGCAAATGCTGGACAAGCTGGGCAGATACCTCCCCGGCCGCTATTAGTGAATTGCCCGATATGGCTGATTGGGTGCGAGGCGGTGGGCTTTTAATCTCACGGCCACGCTATATTTAAACTAGCAGGTTTTCACATTTTTGTCAAGGCCTTTGTGTGTTTTTTTCAGCAATTCTACATTTAGGGAAACGCTGATTAGCAAAACGCTATTAGCGTAGAGTTAATCAGCGTTTCCCCAAGGAAGCAATAGGATCAAAATTGGGCAATTCCGTGTTCGTTTAGAACTGCGAAGAATTTCTTCTGGTCTTTGGACGGAACCGCCAGCATACGGCCTTCGATCCGGCGGGCAATGCGTTTGAATTCCGGGTCGCGCAGCAGCTCTTCCAGGATTTCCTGATTTTCAGGCAGATCGTACACCAGCATATCGGTGCGGGCTTTGCTGAAAAGGCCGGCACGCTCAAGCACCTTCTTGAAAAGCTGCTCCCAATGCGGCGCGGGGTTTTTATCGATTAGCAGTTTGAAGCGTTCGATCCTTTCGCTTATCTGTTTATCGTTTGTGCATCCTGCAATAAAAGAGCCGGGGCTTATGCGCCAGCGGTCTTCTCCCAGCCGCCGGCCTACTTTGTCCAGGTATACCTGCCGCTCCAAAGAGTTGCCCTGCATGGTAACAAGCAAAAGTTCCCGGTCGGCAATGGCGTTGTACTCCCTGGAGGGCCGCGGCGGACGGGCGTTTGTCAAGCCAAGACACCAGCGCCCCAGCTCTGTGATGCGGACAGCTTTCAGGGAATCGTATGGCGATAGGGGGTACTGCTTCTTGCCATTGTCCCGGGCAAGAGGCGGCATGGCCTGAACTATTTCCAGCAGCCCCAGGGCCGCAAAGAAATAACAATAGGCCTTCAAAAGGGGCCGTGCCAGAAGATAGTAGTGCAAGATTCCTTCAGGACGGATTTCCCTGTAATGAGGGTGAGGGGAATAGGCCAGGCCGTCAATATCAAGCTTTTCTACTTTCATCTTCAGGGTTGTTTCCACACTGGAAAAGGAAAACCTTCCTTTCCGGGAAATTCTAATATGCTCCGCCAGCTTATCTACATCAAACCATGCGCCATCCTGGGCAATATGCAAAAAAATATCATGGAATATCCTTCTGGAAGGAGGCAATTCATTCTTGCTGTCAATATAATGGCCTTGAGGCCTGCTTAAATGATCGATACATATATTGTACTCAAGAAAGGTCCGATCCGGCGAGAACCAGCCCTTGGTGAACCGGGATTTTTCGCTGAAAAAAGCCTCTACCAGGCCGCGTACCCCTTCCTGGCCGTCTGCCGGGCGTTCTGGTTTACGGTTGGACATACAAAGGATAAAGCGGGCGGCCAGATCGACACTGTCCGGCATATAGTCTTCCGTGTTTTGTTTTTGGTTCTTTTTGGCGTTGTTATCCCGGGTAAAAAACATTGTTTCGTCAAAAGGCAAAAACCCTGTAGAACTGCGCAATTCATTAAGTTCGCCCTTCTTAAACCCGTTTCTAAGGCTTTTATCCACATCCCCCTCGCTGGCCCTCTCCAGCAGGCCCTGCAAGGCATCGCAGAGCAGAGGGTACACATCGGAAATCAGGAAGCTGTTGTTATAAGTTTCCTTTTGGTCTTGAATCCGGCAGGCGGATATTTGAAAAAGGCTGGGAGGCGCAAGCCATAAACTCAAAATATTTTGCAAAAACACAGGGATGCTTAATACCGGGCAGCCGTAATGGTTATACACGGGAAGAAAATCAAGGCCCAATTCGTCGCGGAATTTCCACTCTTTGAGCCAATAGGTGTTCTTTGCGAATACCAGGGACATATCCCACTGTTTTTCAAGGAAAGGCACGGGCAAATAATCGATAAAGGCGGCCTCATAGAGTATATGTTGAGTTATTTTAGGCAGAGCAAAAAACCACCCTTCAAATTTCTCCACTGTGGAAAAGTTCAGGGATTCGGCAATTGTATCAACGAGTTCCCCTTTTCTTTGGGCGCTGGGGGGTCTTGCAAGAAGCGATTTATGGGCGCTTTTTAACAATTCCATCGTAAGGCCTGAGAGGTCTCGCACCAGTTCCTGTTTTCTGTGTTTCGCTGGCGGCAGTTCTTTAGGGGCTTGGGTTTGTATCCCGTCGGTTTTTTCAGCCATAGGAATCCCCCACAAGGTATGCCACATCTTCGGGGTTCAGGCTTTTCAGCGCCCCGGCATCGTCGGAGAGCAAGGCCCCGGCAAGGTCGGATTTGCGTTTTTGCAGTTCCATGATGCGCTCTTCGATGGTGTCTTTGGCAATGAGCCTGTAACAGAAGACCGGGTTTAGCTGTCCTATGCGGTGGCTGCGGTCTATGGCCTGGGCTTCCGCCGCGCTGTTCCACCAGGGGTCAAGGATAAAGATATAGTCTGCGGCCGTAAGGTTAAGGCCGGTTCCGCCGGTTTTAAGGGTCATGATAAAGACTTTGACGCTTGGGTCTGTCTGGAAACGCCGCACAAGGGATTGGCGATCCACCGTAGCGCCGGTCATTGTAAGGTTCGCGATGCCCAGGGCCGCCAGGTCTTCGCTTACCAAATCCACGGTGGCCAAAAAATTGGTAAAAATCAGGCATTTGTGGTCGTTTTGGACAAGCTCGCCCACCATGTCTTTGAGGTACTGCCGTTTTGCGGAAGGGCCGCCGTATTCCCCGTCTGCCTCCGGGACGCTGGCCAAACGCCGCAGCTCGGTCAGGGCCTTGAACACCAAAAACGAGGCCTTGGGGTATTCGCCGCCGGCAATAATCCCGTCGATCATCCGCTTGTATTCCTGCCTTCTCTGGTGGTAAACGGCCAGATGCGCTTCTTCAAGCTCGATGTAGGCGGTCTCCTCGGTTTTGTCCGGCAGGTCTTTCAATACATCCCGCTTTACACGGCGCAGCATGAAAGGGTATATCCGCGCCCGCAGGTCGCGCAGCGTATCTTCGTTCCCCGCATCCTGAATGGGGATAAGATAGCGCTGGTTGAAGGACTTCTCCGAACCGAAAAAGCTGGGGTTAAGAAAGCGGAAAAGGCTGTAAAGCTCCCCCAGGTTGTTCTCCACCGGCGTACCGCTCATGGCCAGCTTGTGGGAGGCTTGCAGGGAAAGCACCGCCGCCGTAGTCTGGGTGGTCAGGTTTTTGATATTCTGGGATTCGTCCAGTATTATGTAGAAAAACCGTATTTTCTGAAAATCATCGACATCCCGGCGCAGGGTTGCATAGGTGCTCAAAATGATGGAAAAGGCTTCCCCTTCAAGGCCTGAGCCGTCCCGCTCGCTCCCGTAGTGTATGGTATAGGGCAGCTCCGGCGCAAACCTGTCAAGCTCTGCGGCCCAGTTAAAAACCAGGGTCTTGGGGCAAAGGATAAGGCACTTGCCTTTAGCGCCGCCTGAGTAAAGGCCGCGCAGCAGGGCGATGACTTGTATGGTTTTTCCCAAGCCCATCTCGTCCGCCAAACACGCGCCCATCTGGAATTCTCGCAGGTAATCAAGCCAGCGCACCCCGTATTCCTGATACGGCCTTAAAACGCCGTTTTCCAAGGGCCAGGCCCCGGGGCGCTTGGCGATTGTGTTGTAGTTGCCGAAAAACGGGCGGGCATCTTCCCATGCGGCCCCTTCGATCTCGACCGATTCTTCCTGTAGCAGCAGGGGGATGTCGAAGTAAGAAAGCTCGACGCCCGAATCGCTGCCCTTGATCTGGGAGAGCAGCCGATCGAGCTTGTCCATGGTGCGCTTGTCCGGGAAGGCGCGGCTGCCGTCGGACAGGGTGATGCACGCCGACTTGCGGTATTCCGCCATAAAGCGGGCAAAGGAAAAGCTTTGCCCTTCAAGTTCCACCTCGGCCTCGCCGGAAAGGTAGTCTATGCCCTTGCCCATGGAAAGCCTGACCCGCGGCTTGGCAAACTTCAGCTTGTAATCCCTTAAAACCTGGGCTTCCAGAAGCACAAAGCGCTCCGCAAGCTCGATGATGTTTTCCCCGAAAAATTTACCGGCAAAGCCCGGCGCGATGATGAAGCGGCCGTTTTCTTCGTACACGGACTTTTTGACCGCGTCTTTGTTCCCGTTTTTGTTCAGCATGGCGCTGAAAAGCTCCCCCGGCGGTTCGGGGAAGATCACTTCCGCAATGCCCATGACTTTGTCGCTTTCGTTCAGCTCGACTACGGAAACAATATCCTCGTTCTCCAAAAACAGCGGCGGGAAACCCCGCAAAAAGCTGACGGGCCGCACGTGCAGGTACTCGTATCCGTCTATTTCCATGAAAAGCAGGGCCGGCAACGCCGAGGCGGGCCGGATGCGCCTGACCGTCCAGCCTTCGTACATGAGCTTTAAATTGGCGAATGTCGAAAAAACCAGGGAAAGATAGGCGGGGGTCTCGCTTATCTGTAGGCGCGCGTGGATACGGTCCGTGTCCGCCCAGTAAAGCCCCAAGTCCTCGATTGTGTATACCAGGCTGCCGGCAATTGCTAGGCAGGGGGAAACGGTATAAAACGAAGGCAGGCCGTCTTTCGGCGCATCCGTGTCTTTTTTTATTTCCGCCTTGCGCCCGGCGGCAACTGCCGCCCCGGACTCATCCTGCAGCACCAGAGACACATCGACATACTTTGCAGATACGTCTTCCACGCGGAGTGTGCAGCGGTAGGAGCCTTCGGCTTCCCGCAGAATCTCCCCCTGGGCGTTGCGCAGCATACCGGCGGCAAAGGCCTGTCTTATAAGCCGTTCATCGGGGTTGGTCAGGACATAGCCGCCGCCGTCGGCCCCGTCGAAGTTATAGTCGTATTGCAGTGCCTGTTTGCGGGCAAGAAATTCCCGCAACAGTTCCCGCCGGATGCCCGTAAAACGGCGAAAGTCCGGCGACTGCTGCCCCCGGCCAAGGCCGTGAAAGCGAAAAAAAGTTTGAGCGCCTTCTCTGGCTATGCTGAAGTAAAACCCGTCTTTCATGTAATTTTGCCGCTACCGCTGTCATTACCATACGATGATTTTAACTCGTATGTCAAGTGCGGAGCGGTGTAGAAAATATCAAAATTTTGCCTGAAGAAATCGCAAAATTAAAGAAACGCTTCCTTAGCGTCGGGTTAATCAGTGTTTCCCTCGCAGAATTACCTACGGCCTGCCGCGCCCGTTGGGGGCTTGGTTTTTTCAAAAAAGCCAGGGTAAGCCCGTCTTAGCGGGGCTTTTTCCCCAAAATTTACTGCGGGGGCTTTTCCCCAAGCCCACAAACAGCGTACCCCCCCCGCTTTACCCCCAGACCGTTTCCCGCTAGAATAAATCCATGAGCGACAATCTAAAAGCCGGCGAAACAGCGGTCTCGCCCGCAGGCATAAAAACAGCGTGGATACCCGGCGGGAAAGCCACTTGACACGATCTACATAGAATGGTATGCTGGAATAAAGAAAAAAAGGAGGAATAAAGATGAGCCAAGAGTTTTTTCATTTCTGCGCCAATAATAAGCTAAAAGAAGCTGGGGAGCTTTGGGAAAAGGGCGACATTGACCTTGAATTTCGATATGCAGGCTATACCGCGCTGCTGCAAGCCGCATCTAAAGGTTATACAGAGCTAGCGCAATGGCTAGTTGAAATCGGCGCGAATTTAGAGGCGGCTTCGTCGGACGGCAAAACCGCCTTAATCCACGCCGCATCGCGCGGGCATACCGACATTGTAGAAGCGTTGCTGAACGCCAATGCGGATAAAAATTGCGCGGACAAAAAAGGCAGCACCCCGCTTGATTATGCAAAGCAGCTTCACAAGGACAATAAAAAGCTAATAGAAATGCTTGCCCCAAAACAAGCGCTTGCGTCCGAAAAAACAGAGGCAGCCGTTCAAGCGGATAAAAACATGAAAGCGTACGAAAAATTTGTTGAAGCGTTTCCCCCGTCAGGCCAACTGCTTAAACCGTCTGAGGAGACTATCGAAAAATACAGGCCGCTTGTTCCAGAAGAATTGCTTGGCTTTTGGAAAAAATACGGTTTCGGCAATTACGGCGGGGGCTTGATAAAAATTATAAACCCTTCAGATTACGAAAACGTGCCGGGCATCAATGTGTCGGTTGACATTCCATTGGCTCTGAATTCCTTTGGCGATATTTTTATTTACAGAAACGTTTCCGCTAAAAATGTAAAAGCTGTCGGAATTCTAAACGTGCATTATCGGAGCCGGGAGTTTTTTATTGTCGGCGAAAACTGCATAGAAGAGTTTTTTGCAGGTGTTGATGATTCGCTGCCGATTATTCGAGCAGAATTATTCAAAGAAGCGCTTGCAAAACACGGCAACTTGGAGTTTGACGAAATTTTCTTTTTTACACCCGCTTTAGCTTTGGGAGGGGGCGAAAAAGTAAAATTCGTCGAAAAGGGCAAGGCATTGGTTCACTATGAACTGTTGGCTCAAATGTTAGGTGCAGACTTTAAAGCTGTTTGAGGGCTTGCCGGGGCGGTTTTTTGCGGAGAGTTCTTGACATGGCTCGTAGGGAGGGGGGTTGGGATAGTCGATTTTCGGGCATTTTGCGCGGTATATACGCCAGTTTTGACGCATATATTTTAAGCTAAGGAATCAAGAGGAGTGTTATGGAAAATGCAGATCACAACAAAATAATAAAAGCGATTGCTACAAAACTTTTTAAACCGCATGGCATTAAAAGAAAAGGCCAATCAAGATTATTTATAGACGACAACGGCTGGTTTATAATAATAATAGAATTTCAACCGCATAATTACAATCGCGGGGCATTCTTAAATATTGGAATAAATTTTAATTGGTATTTAAATGATTATTTTTCATTTGACATTGGAGGTAGAGAAAAGGATTTTATTGAATATAAAAATACTGACCAATTTACTGCGGAAATAAAAAAAATATGTGAATATTCAATTGAAAAAATCAATGGATACAGGTCTCAATTTAAAAATATAAAAGATGCTGAAAAAATAATTTTAAAAACTCAATATACAAGCGATGATTTTTGGGGGAATTACCATCGAGGAATAATATCCGGCTTGGTTGGAAATATGGACAATTTAAAAAAATATTTTGAAAAAATATTAAATGAACCTGATGATAATATTGGATGGAGGATAGAATTAAAGAAAAATATAAAAGAACTAAAAGCATTGGCAGAAAAAGACAGCAGTAATTTTAATGAAAAAATAAAAGGCATAATAAAAGAAGCAAGAAAGAGAAAAAATTTAGATGAAAAGGAAATAATAATATAAGCGGTGTGCGACACAACTGCCCCCGGCAAAGCGCAGGTAGCCTTCAAGGACGATTTTCCCGCGCATCGCTTTCAGCTTTTTAGAGACTTTTTAGCTCCGTTAATCGCCCCAGACTGTCAAAGATCGCTTTCAGCCTGTTTTTTCCAGATATGCCGATTATTTCATCCCCGTTTTTTTCCAGCTCGTATTTTTTTTGAGACAAATAATTTTCAAAAGCCTTTTTGTGATTAACTTCAAATTGTGAAATTAATTGCGGAAATGCCGTAAAAATTGAAATATGATCATTTGGGAACTTTTTTCAATTTCCATTGAATTTACAGTCAGGCACATAGTGCCCGCTCCATAGTTCCCCAAATAGTAACCGTTTGCTTCGCTTAACCCAAGACCCGCAAGCCCTATAAAATGCAGATCGTTTCGCTCAATTTCAAACCGGCTTTCGGTCAAAAAATCAATCTTGTGTTTTTCGCCGTAGTTTTTCATGTTTTCAGCCTGTTGGATTAAAGGAAACGATGATTAAATCCCATCGAGGATTTAATCATCGTTCTTACCCGCATTTTGCGCAATGAAATGAGCAAATGCATAAGAAAGCACTGATTAGCTTCGAGTTAATCAGTGCTTCCTAAACTTTCAGGAAGGCCGGACTTGGTGTTCGCCCAAGACCACAGCCAAGTTTCCGACTCATGCGAAAATGTCCCAAGTATTTGCATTGGAAAAACCAAATCTCCGCCAAAAGATATTTCGCCTTTTCCTATATCCACATCATAGTCCTTTTTTCCGATCATGCCGGCGAAAAACAATTGCTTTTCAACAGCAAATGCCCCAAAATTTTCAACCAATTCTTTATTGTAAAGTTCCATTTGTCTCTCCTTTGATTTTATCTTTCCCGCCAAGTCCCCAAACGCCTACTTCAATCATTCCATATCCAAGCGAACCGTGCCAAGCCGCCTTCCGCAAAAAAATGAAAAAAACGCCCCCGGCAAGCCCCGTTTGCTTCCCTCCCGTGTTTTACTCTTCTCGCTCCCCAAACAAGGCAGCCGCTCGCTCGCATTTCCCGCAAGCCCCCAAACAGGGCAACCGCCCGCTTTACCCCAAGGCCGTTTCCCGCTAAAATGAACCCATGAGCGACAATCCGCAAAAAGCCGGGGAAATAGCAGTCTCGCCCGCAGGCATAAAAACCGCATGGATACCCGCCGGGACATTCACAATGGGCAGCCCGGCAAATGAAAAATGCAATACAACGCCAAAGACCCCCCAGCGGCAGGTAACGATAAGCCGAGGCTTCTGGATAGGCGTGTACCCCGTAACACAAGAACAATGGCAGGCAGTAATGGGCAGCAACCCCAGCCATTTTAGCGCGAACCCGGCGGCAGGGGAGACGCAGGAAAAGCGTCCTGTGGAGGATGTAAGCTGGTACGACGTGCTTGTTTTCGCAAACCGCCTAAGCCTAATAGACGGGCTTACCCCTGCGTACAGCATCGGCGGCAGTGCAAACCCCGATGACTGGGGAAAAGTTCCGAAAAAAAGCAAACTGGTATGGAAGGCGGTGGAAGTAGTCGAAGGCTCCACCGGGTGGCGACTGCCCACCGAGGCGCAGTGGGAGTACGCCGCCCGGGCGGGCACGACAACAGCCTTCAGCAACGGAGCGGAAGACTGGGAAGACGAGGCCTCGCTTGAGGCCATAGGCTGGTTTCCTTTTAACTCTGGGAGGATAACGCACGAGGTCGGCCGCAAACAGCCCAACGCATGGGGGCTTTACGACATACACGGCAACGTGTGGGAGTGGTGCTGGGACTGGCATGACGATTACCCGGCGCAAGCGCAGACCGACCCGGCAGGCGCACCTTCGGGGTCTATGCGCGTGAAGCGCGGCGGAAGCGGCGGGCATTCGGCGCAGTTCGCCCGCTCGGCCGCTCATTACGGCTACGAGCCGTTCATGACAGACGGCGCTATGGGCTTCCGGCTCGCCCGCCCCTAGAAACATTT
>JGI24700J35501_10930236_pt1 | contig 12324 bp, 13 predicted proteins | sample TergutTh196P1_FD_35501 | JGI IMG/M metagenome (IMG submission 35501) | reverse complement strand
ATATCAGCAGCGGGTAATTCTCCAAATCTATATACACGACTGAAATCATATGTACAGTTACTATGCTATATCTATGTGTGCATGGAGTGGGGGGTGGGGTATGTAAATTTCCCATGCCCTGGCAGGTGATAGAAATGTCTCATCTTCTTCTACCTTAATTGAATTATTACTAAAAGTGAACAGTCCCTTTGCTAAAATTAGGGTCTTTTCATGGACAGGTCTTTGGGAGTGGAGGTATACCTCCCCGAATTCTTAGCCCCAGCACTAGATTAAGTTAAATGATCAGATTTCCGCCCCCGGGTGCTTTATATCCAGGGTATAGGCCCAGTACCCTTTCAATACGAGACAGGGTGGGACCCAGTGCTTGTCTGGAAGTTGTGGCAGAGACAAAGAAAGTTAGACCGCTTCCGGGAATTGAACCGAATAGAATCCGGAGATTGTCAGATTTATCTTTTTACCCTGTACATGTCTAAAATAACGGTGACCAAATATCGGGCATAAGAAACAGATACACAATAAATACTTACCTGCAGATATCAGGAACAAACATTTGCAGAGGTGTGCTCTTCTTCTGACCTGGAGGGAACAGGTCACCGACTGTGCCTTTGATCTGCCCACAGTCAGCCTCAAAGAAGTCTGAATGGTTCTTATAGTTCCATGATCTAACAATTCCAAGTTTTGACACATCCTCCTCTCCTGTTTCAATATTGTAGACCCCTTCCGGATCAAAGGAATCGTTTCTCATGTAGAACCAGGCAAACTTATTTCCCGTAAATTTAGTCTGTGTTACGCTGGGCGCAAGTGCAGCAGCCGTCAGAAGAGGATCGCTGTAGCCATCAAATAAGAACTCTCCAGCTGTCTTTGTAGTCCACACTTTGCGCCTAGTCATGAGCAATGCATTGAGAGAGTAAAGTATCAAGCTACTGCGAAATCGCGAAACGTAAGCCGCCGACTGAAACAAGCAGAACACACGAGATTTAGTGTTCACACTGTGATCTTCTGTCTCAGTACAATATGTAATCTGATACGTGGCTCTCGACGTTTCGGGAGAACCTGCTTCATTCACGTTCACTGTAGAAGAGAGTTCTATCGAAAAGTATGCAACAATATACCGCAAAACATTTTGAAATGACGCAAAGACGCCAGTTACAACAAACTATAAATCGAATTTTGTGTCTCTTGAGGTATGAAGCAATGTCGACAAGTCAGTAACACCCGTTTTGCAGTAAAGTGTCACCCCCATCTTGCAAGGTTCAAGTAGTCCAAGAAAAGTAGATTGCAAGCCCATGAGAACAATAAACGAACACTGAACTTCCAAAATTATTATTCTGTTGCTTTCCTATTTATTTTTTTTTTACTTATTCATTTATCTATTTATTTACTGCAGTTAATTTTAATCAGTGTCGTGTTTTCCCATTCCTAAGTGCCATGCCATGTCTCAGGGTGTCAACCGCGGAGGCCCGGATTCGACACTAGTCCGGTTCATGTTGTCTGTCTGGACGAAGTGGCACTGGGACTGGTCTATCTCCCAGTACTTAAGTAACCCCCTGTCTCTAACGTTCCATCAAAGCTCCATTCTCATACTGCACACATCAACTACCGACGCCACATAACCTAAGTAGTTGACAAAACGATGTAATAAAACGTTCCCCCCTCTTATACCCCTTAAGTCCTTCAATTTATTGAAGTGGGAGACTGCTAGGCCACTTTACAGCCTACTGTACTACTGGACCCTGCAGAAGAAGGCAGCAAGATCGTCCAAACGTCAGCAACCAACAATAACAATCTACATGATTTCACGTACCTGAAGGTTGTAAACATCGTCAGCACCCATATGAGAACCTCAGGTCCCATAAGTAAGGAAGTGCATGCATTTAGTAATACTGCGTAAGGCCAAATAGTGCACGAGGTTTATTACGGAGTTAGCCGCACAAAAAAACAGGGGTCGCCTTACAGGCGAGGCCTTGTGGAATTTCTGAATAAGACGTCAGAGACAGGCCAAATAGTAGAAAACCGTGACTAATTCAAAAGTGAAATTTACAGGAGAAGCTAGCAGTTCGCAAAAAAGTGGAGAGGTTTAACGTCCAAGGAGGATCTTCTGCTCCACGATAACGCGCGTCCGCATTCCGCGGCAGCTACATTTGAAGCAACGAGGCAGCTGAAATTTGATCTTCTCCCACGCCCTCATACAGTCCGGACTTCGCGTCGTGGGCCAGGTGGAGGTGGCTGAGACGGGGAGCAGAAGTGATCCGTATCTACCTTGTACAAGACAAGGTGAACAAATTTTCTGCTGATTTATGTTTGTTCACATTTATTTATATTGCTTAAAGTTTTTAGACACTTGTACAGATCATTTGATGTATCGTGTTATCCCATATTTTTTTAATCTATCATCTTGTTTCATACAAGCCTTTCCCCGTTTTTGACCAGATTCTCCAGGTTCCTTTGACTTCAGCTGCTAAGATACCAACAATGCTTCTTTTTGTTTGTGTACCAACAGAAAAATATTGGGCTGTTGCTTTCCTATAATGCTGCTTATTTTGGAATTCCATCCCTCAATTGTATTGTTGGTCATACCGATGCTTATTTACATTCCACATCTCGATGGGAACATTCTGGTCTCCATCCATTGCTCGACGAAGTAATGGATAAATAAAGTTAATTTCTCATTCTGTTGAACATTTCCCAAGGTCATGAAGCAGCCTTCTGCTTTATTAGTATGTAGATATGCGAAAGCAGCACACATTCTGCATGTTAGTCGGAATTATTATTTTTTTCGTATTGCACTGTAAGACCTATTTTGTATTTGTCTCCACACGGACTGATTAAGATAAAAATTACAGCCAGTAACAACGGTGTCTGGAAAGACTTTATTTTTTGCACTGATGACCACTGCTTCATAATCGATTTTTATAATTGCTGGTGACCAGAAAGAACACCAAATCTTCAGCAGAGTTTAAAATATGTTTTTATCAGGCAAAAGTACAAACAAAATCGGATATATGTAGTTTTCATGGGATGTGCCTCCACATCTAGATTCATGCTACACAACTCAGCGAATTGCCTTAGACAGTTTTTAAATGTGCCGTCCATAAACAAGAAGAAAAAAGTTCTGCTTCTGAGTAAATATTCACAATATTCCCAAGCGGAGATATTCTTTTTGTGATCGACTCGAAGAAAGATGGAGTTATTTGCTAGACTCAAAACCTCTTCCGGAAATACAAATTTCGAAATGTCTACTGGATTTTCCTCAGTAACCACGCATTTTCGCCGCCCTTTACATAGTCAAGTCGTAACGTTATCGTATTTTGGTGTTTCGTTTACCATATCATACCCTGTCACGTAAATATCTGACAGTTCTTCCTTCTAAACTGTATGCCCAGGCACAGACATGTCTTCTCTAAGGTTTCTTTTCTGCAGTTTTCCACTTTCACTGTAACGTCTATGCCAGTTAGGTTTGGAACGCAACTGCGGTCCGTTTTCCTATCGATTTCACTCTGTCAGTTTTCAGCTTCCCCTTGCACTTACCGCGTTTGTCTCCAACACACACCCAAATTACCTACTTCGAACATTTCCGGTGAATTCGATTCTTATATCCGCTGTTAATTGAAGACGTTTTTCCACTCTCGTAGAGCCTACTGCCATTTCACTAGCTATGATTAGCCCAACAACTCGCACACGCATACGTTGTTTACCGTTTCAAAAGCAAATAGCAAACGTTGCAGACATTAACGGCAGGCAAGGCAGTAGTTTTGTTTACGTTTGTATCGTTGTGAAATTTGGTCGCTCAAATTGAGGGAGGCACGTACGCTAAGGGTGTTTGGGAATAGGGTGCCAAGGAGAAAAGTTGGGCCTAAGAGGGACGAGGTAAAAGGGGAATGGAGAAAACTACATAATGAAGAGCCTAATGATCCGTACTCCTCGCCCAAGATTGTTCGGGTGATCAAATGAAGAATGAGGTGGGCGGGGCATGCAGCACGTATGGAGGAGAATAGAGTTGTATCCAAGGTTTTGGTGGGGAAACCGGAGAGAAACAGACCATTTGGAAGACCCAGGCGTAGTTGGAAGAATAATATTAAGATGGATCTTCAGGAAGTGGAATGTGAGGGTATGGACTGTGAGGGTATGGACTGGATCGAGCTGGCTCAGGATAGGGGCAGATGGCGAGCACTTGTGAATGCGGTAATGAACCTTCGGGTTCCATAAAATGCGGGGAGTTTCTTGACTAGCTGAGAATGGGTTAGCTTCTCAAGAAGGATTCTGCTCCATGGAGTGAGTGAGTTATACAGGCCTGCCGGTATTGCATATTAAAAAAAAACATGTCCGCGTCAACCGTGACGTGTCGTTTCGTGGTTGCGTCGCCCATGCCTACGTCACCCCGGACCTAGCTCCATCCGATTGTCATGTTTGTGTCACTACACGAAGCCTTGCGGGGACGATGATAATTCCAGTGATGATGGAATTTAGGACGCGGTGCTTACGTGGCTTCGATCACAACCGAATACATTCTTCGAAGATGGGATCAAAAGTCTTGAGAACGTCTGTACACAATGCGTTGAAAAAAGGGTAATTTTGTTGAGAAATGACACACGTTGCATTTGTCACAGATTGTCGTACACGAAGTAATTAATAAATTCACCTCGCTCTTTGACTCCACCTAGTATGTTTTCGAAATTGTAACTATTTTCTTTAAATATAAATTTCTTATCGTATTACTAAATACTTACCAAAGCCAAAGGGTTCAATGTCGTGATGTTGTCGTTCAAACTTCCGTTTGACGTTTCGGCGTCAAAATACCATCTTCTGATCTTTCGGAATGTTACAGTGTTGTTTTGGTTCCATGTTACATTAGTTTTCTCCAAGAATTCTCTGTGAAACAGTGAAAAAAGCGTGTTTCCATGTCAGGTGAACAATATTTCAGTAACAATCCCTCTGTGTAAACATAAAATAATGCCAAACTCAGGGCAAACTTGGTCCGGCAGTATTAGTTTCTTTTGTCTAAAACATTCCTTTCTTATTTTAAATCTCTACAAAGTATTTCTAATAATCGCCGTATTTTCTTTATCACGGGAAGATGAAGAGAAGAAACAAATCAACTCCGGTCGGTCGCTAGACTTAAGCTTCGGAAATTAGCTCTTTTTCTCAAATATCCTCCAGCTTTTGAAACTTCCTGGCTATAAAAAAATCTACTTTTATAAGAAGAATAACTCTTACCGTGTTGCGTTGCATTCGTGACAGTGATAAGCAGAAAAAAATACTACTAAAATTTAATAAATCTTATAAACAAAAATCTCGAATTTCGAATAGAAAATTTACCACACAAAATACAAATGTATTAATATCCGAACTCATAGACTTCTCGGAATTCCTACGTCCTATGCATTGAAATATAACACACTACGTTTCAGATATAGAATCTGTCCCCTTTTTCAGGTTTGCTTTTTCTTAACTAACTGTCACTGTATGATAAGCATTTAAAATTTAATTAAGCCCGGATTCAATTAAATTTACAGGGACCATCTACGTATTTTGTGTATTTGCTATCCAGTCAAATTTGCAGAAGCTTATTTGCTAAACAGTTTGTAGAATAGTGATATTCAGTCCTTTGACGTTAATTCGGGTTTAACTACAGTGTAAATAATCATTATGTGATGACAGTTGTTTTGTAGTACTAAGCCTGTAGACGGTAAGGTAAATAAAACTGTACATTCAGAGTAGGTGTCACTAACATATGATACGATTACTTTATCAACAATAAAGCATTAAGAAATGAGGATACTTTTTCAATAGCAAGACAGTTATTTCTTGCTACGTACGTGAACCTGTAGGGTCCCATCTCCACTAGGTTAGGTTTGAAACCGTCATTCATAAGTTCCTCGGGGTTGGTCCAGTTGAAGAAGTAGAATTCCATTGTCAAAGGTATGGGCGTCTTTTGCCAGTACGAATAAAATTTTGTTGTAGGGGTCAGCCGAAGTTCCTGGAAGTAACGTCACCAAATGTCGTTATCACAGCTCGCTGCAGCAGACGTTGGCCTAATATACTGTCTTAGGAAGAACAAAAGAATCATAAGAAGAACAACGTGTCATCTGTGTGTGCATGTCGCTCGCTTTCTTGACTTCTGCTATTGAATTATTTCATTTACCAACTTTAATGCAAAATTCTTTATTCATTAACAATATGTATGTTACACTACTATCCTCGACATGTTTCGGGCATTAACATGGCCGAAACATGTCGAGGATAGTAGTGTAACATACTTATTGTTAATGAATAAAGAATTTTGCATTAAAGTTGGTAAATGAAATAATTCTATACTATGATGCACGGTCGAAAAAACATCAAATTACATTCTGCTATTGAATTAATTATCTAGTGACTGGTGAGAGTACGAAATATTGAATGAATAAATAAAAGAATGAAATAAACGGACAATGAATCGATTAAATGAAAGAAAAGTCTAATTATTATCTTCATTCACACGCATCAGGCCGTAAGCCTACAAAAGTGGGTGTTCCTGTTTTCTGCGTCAAATAAAAGGGAAAGAAAAGAAGCCGTCAGGCACAACTCAATTTTGGCAGACATACTTCATGTTTTAGCCTCACGACGCCTACATCGCCTACCTGAATTTACCGATATATGGATGCACACTCGTTATCGGGGAGAGACTGTGCCCGACAACGAGCGCGCATGCGTCGGCAAGACCAGCTCCAAAACACTGAAACATAATTACCGACGTATGTTCAACGTCATATCGCAAGCCACGCAGCCAAAAAGCCGCATTCCCTGGGGACGACAAGAGAAAATAACACAACCAAAAATCTTCAGGAAAGAAATCAGCAGACTTCACCTTATCAACGCAGACGTCGAAACTTGTAGCCCTGTTTTCCTCTGATAAAACGTAACAAATAACTGTGTTGATGGTGACTAATAACTGCCTTGTAATATATTCTAACACAGAGGGTTATTCAAGGTAAAAATTATGAATTACTGACGTTTAAGCACGTGACAACTATCGGTCTGTACATAGTGTGAAGTTTCGACAGACAAAATGGCACTTGTCTACCGTAACATGTAACAGATAAGCTGGTTTGACTAAGTCAAGTATGCTGATCACAGAAAAGACACAGAAGAATATTGTAACAAGCAGAGTCGTTTTTTATCCTATACTTTCACCTTTACGCAAGATATACGTACATAAACACATACATACATGCATAAACACATAATACATACACACACACACACACACACACACAAAGGCCAGATATTCTGCAATTTGAAATAACGATGTTTGTTAAGTAAGGACAAACTCCAGTTACCAACACAATGTCACGACCTCGATGCCTCTACCCGTCAGTTGTACCAACGTAGAGTAAGTGAAGTTTGTTTATGGGCATGAATGACGAGACAGGTAATGTACCAAATAAACAAAACTTATTAGTTGAACACAACACACGTTTATTTGGATTCAAATTGTGCCTTTACATGTAACAGTAACACCCCAACTCTCCGCGAGTAAACATCGCTCCACCGCCACCTTGAACCACATCGTTGCCCACAATTTGTAGCAGAATTAAAAAAAGAAAACTTTATAAAAGAATACCACGCAGCCCCAAGCAAAATACACAGAATCACAGAAGAATTACAGTGCGAAATCTCACAACCACATACGAGCACCTAAATTTAAAAAAATGTATATTGTTGTCAGGCAAGGTTCTTAAGTAGAGAACGTATTTTTAGAGAGCTCCTGAGTATGGGTTGTTACCTGGAAGATTACCGGGAGCGCGTGGGTACCTGGGCGGCGAGGACTTCATGGGCTACGAGGACATCATGGCGTACGGCATAAGGAAATGGATGAGTAATATTCTTCTTAGGAACTAAGATTCTGTGTGCAACGACTTTAGCTGTGCTAATGGTAATTGGTAGAGTGGGGAAAAATCCCGGACCTGGTGTGGAGGCTGAGAAAATTATGCAAGTTGTGTGTAGCGGGTGCGACAGAAATCGCAAATCGGGAACTCAATGTGACACGTGTGGACGCTGGTTCCGTAACAGCTGTGGTAATGTTAAAGCTCAGGTGGCGGGGAGCGGGAAATGGATCTGTGATAAGTGTAGATCGGACAGAGTCAGACTGCTAGAGGAGAAACTGCAGAATGCTTTACTTCAAATTGACGATCTAGCAAGGAAGAACAAGGCACTGGAAGAGCAGTTACAATTGGCAACACCTGGAAGGGAAGTTGGCAGGCGGAATACGGTGCCGGGTGATCGTAAAGGTGGAGAGTGTTTAGTGTTGGGCGACTCGATTATAGGGAATGTTGGAACTGAATGTTCAGATATGAAGGTTGAGTGCTTTCCGGCCATTAGAACGGAACAGCTGCATAGGGTTATTGAAAACAGAGACCTAGGGAGCCTAGACACCGTCATTATCCATATGGGTACAAACGATTTAAGAAGAACTGGGAAATCTCCATTATGTCATGGGAGACGTCTACGATCTTGTAAATACGGCGAAAACTAAGTTTCAAAAATCCAGAGTAGTTCTGAGTGGCGTGATGCGGAGGCGAGACTTGTCATGGCGGCGTATTGGAGCCGTAAACAGGAGATACGAGTGGACAACAAACATGTTAGGGGTAAATTTCTTAGACCCAAATAGTTGGGTGGACGACTGGGACTTTGGTAGAGATGGCCTTCACATTAACCGAAGCGGAGCGAGACACCTAGGTCAGCTTTACTCTAGAGTTTGTGGTATCGGCGGCGGAAGACAGAATATGAGGAGTGAGTGACAATGCCAGGCGGTAGGGACTTCCAGCAAGGGGACATCTGAGTAAACGGGGATGATAACTATCCAGGAACATTCGACGTCGACCTGGAAGACGGTTGAGAATTATAAGGTGACGACAAATCCGGCGAGGAGGGAGACTGAAGATGAAACAAAGGAAGAATGTGTACAGGCGACAGTGGCGCCCATGATTGAGGGTAAACCGTTGGTTTTGCTGCAGGTAATCTGTAGGAATAATTACAATAAAGTCTTAAACTTCTGGAATTTAATTGACACATATAACCCTGATGTTGTAATAGGCATGGACTCATGGCTTAGTGGGGAAATTAGCAATGCCAAAGTTTTTAGGGCTGATCACACAACTTTCAGAGGAGACAGGCACACTCGCGGTGGCGGAGTGTTATTTGTGTAATAAATTACATTACTTGCGCCGAACTATGGGTTTACGATTTATATGAGATGATAGTAGTAGCAGTAAAAAGTAGGGACCCAAAAAGTGCGTGGGAAATTGTAGGCATCTACAGAGCTCCAAACGAGGACATGCGGGTGTTAGAAAAATTGGCAGACCGGACCGGATATTCGGGAAGAACTACGAAGCGTAGCATCATTGGAGGTGATCTAAACTTACCTTATGCGGACTGGAATGGTCACACGGAAAAATCTAGGGGAACCCAGATATTTTTAAATAGACTGGTATGGGAAAACGTTTACATTCAGGTAGTAATTACACCGACGCGAGGAGATGCTTTCCTGGACGTTTTCCTTTTCCGGCCCGAAAGTGCGTTCAACTCTTGCAGTAATGTTCAGGGGATCAGTGACCATTGCGGGGTACTACAGGAAGTAGAATGGGGTTCCTATTTACGAAGGGAGTGATCGATCGGTAGTCACAAACTATAGACCCATACGTTTAACCTCTATGATCTGCAAGTACCTGGAACACGTTATAGTAGGGTATTTGAGGCAAGTCTGGGATAAGAATGATTGGTTATAGAGGAAGAGCATGGGTTTAGACCGGGATACTCTTGTGAAAGACAAGTCATCACAGCGTGCCAGGATATAGCGGACTCTTTGGATGAGGGGTTCGGTATAGATGCGATTATAATAGACCTTTCCAAGGCCTTTGATTTAGTTCCTCATGATCGGCTGCTTAGGAAACTGGCGGTCTCGGGCGGGGATTCGAGTGCAGACGTTTGGGTAAGGGGATTCCTTGTAGGTCGTAAACAGAGGATCAGAGTAGGAGGGCAACTATACAAAGAAGTCAAAGTAACCTCAGGTGTGCCGCAAGGGAGCGTTTTGGGCCCACTATTGTTTCTAGTGTACGTAAATGATATTTGGAGGAACATCGACTAAATATTAGACTCTTCGCCGACGAATGTATGATATATAGAAAAATCACAAATAAACGCGACATACACTTAGAAAATTTGCACAAGTGTCTGAACAACTTGGGGGAATGGGCTATAGAAAATGGGATGAAAATAAACCCCGGTAAAAGTAAGGCAATAAGATTTACGAGAGCTCGGGTTAAAAATCCACTGGGTTACTCCCTTGGTGACCAAAAAGTTCCGGAAGCGAGCAGTTATAAATAATTGGGGATAATTTTACGAAGCGATTTAAACTGGGTGGACCAAGTAAATTACACAGTGCAAAAAGCCTGGAAGGAACTTCACTTTGTAATGCGTGTTCTCAAAAAAGGAAATCGGAATACAAAGAGTTTAGTCTACACGTCACTGGTACGTCCTGTTCTTGAATATGGGTCTGCATACTGGGATCCATGCAGAGAAGGACAGATAAGTGCGTTAGATCGAGTACAGAAGAATAGATGCTCAATTTACTGATCATACCAAGGATTCTGACTGGGAAACCTTGTCTCAGCGTAGGACGATAACACGCTAATGTGCACTTTTTAAAGCGTACTCTGGGGAACGGGCTTCGAAATCTATACGCGACAGGTTGTGAAGGCCTTACTATTTGAGCAGGGTTGAACATGTTCAGAAAATTTGGGGCAGGAAGCGGAGAACAGATATCGGGAAGTATTCCTTTGTAAATAGGAGCACAAAAAACCGGAACCAACTACCTGCAGAAGAGTTAGGAACTTTCCCTCATAAACCTAATTTTTTTAGAAATAGAGTTAGGAAAGCAGTTATTAATGGGATGAAGCGAAAGGAATAGAAGTGTGGCGAAAATCGTCTAAAAGTGCAGTGAAGTGAAGTGAGGAGAAGTGTAGTGATGTGAAGTCAAATGGAGCGGTAGGAAATAGAAGTGGGGTTAAGTCAAATGCGAGGGTAGTGAATTGTAGTGAAGTGAAGATGGGTAGAGTTTAAATGGGAAGAAGTGGTGTCGCAAGTGTAGTAAAGTGGAGTGAAGGTCTTAGGAACAAGGTGTCTATCATTATTAGAAAATATATATAACATATGAAGTTTTACTGCTTCTTTCATATTCTTTTGTTTCTATTGTGTTTCATTGTATATATGGTTGTATATTGTGCACACTTCTATTTAATTTTGTATATATGTATGTTTTTTGTTGTGTTTATGCATTCTTATTGTTATATATGTTCCGTTCTAGGTATTATGTATCATTGTGTTGTTATGTGTATTGTTTGTGCGTAAATGTGTATTCGTACTGTACAACTGTCACCGGGTGTCAACTCAATTGCAGTTAACGAATATACAGTATCATATATATATATATTAAACAAAATTATTCAGGTCTTATATTTTATATTTTGTTTTAGTATTAAAAATAAAGCAGTGACGGTAAACAAGGGGCCCCTTAGACTTCACTCTATCTTCCTTGAGGTTTTTATATTGACATGCATGAGAATGGCCTAAGTACAGGCCGAAACATGTAGCATACATGTAAAGGCACAATTTGAATCGAAATAAATCCGTGATTTGTTCAGCTGAATTAGTGTAATTTATTTAGCGATAAACACAATGGGATAACTTCCATAATGGTAGGCAAAGTACATATAATGTTACATCGCAGCACGTTCGCAGAACCACTGTTGCAGTGGTAAGGCAACAGTGCTTTTATTGTTTGTTCTGGAACTACATTTCACTCTTAACAATACAGAAATATTCTGTATTTCACAAAAAAAGGCTTTGTCGAATTTGTGTCGATGGCAACCAAAGGTACTTACCGCTTTATGTAAATTGCCTGATGTTCTTGTCCGATTTCAACCAAATTTGGATTTTTTTCAAAATACTTCCATTAAAGTCCACAATATAAAATTTCACTGAAACCTGTCCAATGGGAACCGCGTTTATACATGCGGACAGACGGAAATGCGAAAACTAACAGGAGCTTTTTGCGACTTTGCGAACGCGCCTAAAAATGAGTCTTCAGTGATGGATAAGCCGTTTTCATTAAAAAGACGCGTATTTCAAGCTGCCTGGGATCGACTGTGACTGTCGACAGAATTGAGGTTGGTGGTCGGCTGTGGTTAAGTGAGGATCAGCGACAAGTGAAGGAACAGGTTGCTTGGTTGAGTGACTCGACAAGGACAGCGAGAGTGGTGGCTGGTTAAGACCGGACCTGCTCTA
>JGI24700J35501_10930237_pt1 | contig 12336 bp, 13 predicted proteins | sample TergutTh196P1_FD_35501 | JGI IMG/M metagenome (IMG submission 35501) | reverse complement strand
ATCCCTTCAGATACGCATATGGAGGGTATAGCACAGTTGGTTAGCGCGCGAGATTGTGGCTCTCGAGGTCGTGGGTTCAAATCCCATTACCCTCCCTCTCCTTTTGGGCTTTTGTAATTTTTGAAATTCAATGTTTTGGGTGGAAAAGGCATATATTCGTATGTGCCTTTTTTATTGCCTAAATTGCTGGCAAATTTGCAATGTGCAAAATGTGCAAAATACACAATTAAAAATTAACCCAACGCAAAAAAACCGTTGCAAAACCAAAGCCAAAATTTTGCAACAGTTTTATCTTCCAAATACTAGGATACTAGGCTTTCATAACTTTCCCAAAAATCGCCAAACCCTCATCTATATCTTTATATGTAATGGTCAGCGGCGGCAATAGCTTAATTTCATCTATGCCAGCTGTTAATGTAGCCAAACCAGCCTCCAGCAGCTTTAGCGTTATGTCGTAGGGCACAAGTTTGTTAAGTTTAACGCCCAGCATAAGACCAACCCCACTAGTTTCGGCGATTGCTGGTAGGTTCATCTCAATTATTTTATCGCAAATGTATTGCCCTTTTTGTAGCACTTCTGGCAATATGGGTGTTAAAATGTCCAAAGTAGCCAGTGCGGCGGCACAACAAATCAAATTAGCCCCAAAAGTAGAGGCGTGATCGTGTGGCCCAAGCACATCATATAATTTTTGGCTAACCAAAAATGCACTTAAAGGCAAGCCACTTGCCAAACCTCGGGAAAGCCCAATAGCATCAGGTTCAATGTCGTAATGCTGAAAACCAAACCATTTGCCCGTGCGGCCTATCCCCGTCTGCACTTCGTCTACCATTAGCAGCCAGTCGCGGTCTTTGCATAGTTCGGCGGCTTGTTTCACATATTCGGCGCTTAGCGGCGTAATGCTATTGTCGCTCTGAATAACCTCTATTAACAACGCACAAACATCTCTGCCCTGCTCTTCCAGTGCGGATAGGTCGTTTATTGGTACGTGCCTAAAACCTGGCAAAAATGGCTCAAAGTTATGGTGATATTTGGGCTGCCCCGTTGCACTTAACGTTGCTAAAGTGTTGCCATGAAACGAGTTCTCTAACGTTAAAATCGTGGAGCGACCGTTGCCGTAATAATCTTTGCTGTATTTGCGGGCTAATTTTATCAGACCCTCCGTTGCCTCCGAGCCAGAATTGGCAAAAAATGCGGCACTCATGCCCGAAATATCGCATAAACGTTGTGCCAAAAGTCCGCCCTGCGGCGTGTGATATAAATTGGAAACGTGCGATAATTCGCCAGCCTGCGCGGCTATTGCACTTACCCAATCAGGGTGCGAGTGCCCAACCGAGCAAACGCCTAACCCCGACATAAAATCGATGTACTCTTTTCCCGCATCGTCCCAAATTTTACTGCCTTTCCCCGAAATAAACGCAACGGGATACCTAGCATAAGTTCTCAATAAATTTGCACTATATTGTGCCTTAAATTCTTTCGTCATAAAAAAATCTCCTAACCTAATTTTTTTTCCCAACTAAACAGTTTGTGGCTAAAAAACATACTACAAAAATAATATCACAAATTTGCAAAATTTGCAAAATTTCTTAAAAAAAGGACTGAAAATTTTCAGCCCTTTTTAGGATTTTTTAGCGAGATTATTAGCCCACTGTTTTCGGCGTTTGTTTGATTTTACCTATTCCAACGTTCGCCATTAACGGTTATTCTGCCCGAAATTGTGCTAAGATTCATTAAACTTTGCGGTGCGGTTGTGTTGCTTATATTTACTCCGCCAGATGTGCTTGTTAGCGTGGTTGCACCCGTTATTGCAGAGTTTTGCAAACGAACGCCGCCCGATGTACTGCTACCAACAAGAGTATCAGTTTGCAAGTTATCCAGCCTAACGCCGCCAGAGGTGCTACGTGCGGTAATTTGCGGCGAGGTTACTTGGTTGACATTTACGCCGCCCGAAGTAGATTGCAGATTAATATTTTCGGCGGCAATATCATTCACAGTTACCCCGCCCGATGTCGTGCTTGCGACAAACTCAAAATCTGCAAAAACATTATTCACACGCACCCCGCCCGATGTTGCACTAAAATTTAGGTTGGCTACGTTAAAATCTTGGGCAGTAATTCCGCCGCTCCTAATGCTAATTTGCAAGTTGTCGGCTATGTAAAAATTGCGGCTACCGCTAATATTTACGCCGCCGCTCGTGTTGGATAGTTGCAGATGGTCAAAAACATTGTTGGTATTTTGCGGGATAAATATGGTAATAACGCCGCTTGTGCTAATATGGTTTGGGCCATTTACGATAATAACGTTGTTCCAGTTAAAAACTGGGTTGCTTTGGCTGTTTGGGTGGGCGGACTGTAAAATTTCCAAGTTTTCGCCGTTTAGCATATAAGTTGGGTGCACAAAATCGCCATGTGTGGGCGGTTCGTAGGTTATATGAATGTATTGTGCGTTGTGCGTTTCTATTACTATTCTTGTACCTGCTACGTCTGCGGTTAAAGTCAGCGGCGATGCCACACGAATACCCGCCGCTGGTATTTGTGCGTGGCTTGTGTTGGCTACCGTAATAATGTTGTCGGTCGGCTCGGCGGGGCTTGTTGCGGGTTCGTTGCTTTCATTATTTATAGCCAAAAAATTTTCACGATGGTTAAAGCGGCTATTTACAAAGTTGTTCATCACAGAAAACAGCAACAAAACCGCCAAAACAGCAGATAATGCTGCCCAGCGTTTATTAGAGCGATACGGCTTGCCTGTATGTTGCTGATTTTCCAATATTTCCGCTATTTCCAACTCATTTTGCGGGATAATTTTGCGGTCTCCGTTTTGATTGTTCATTATTATACCTCCATAATTTTGCGTAAATTTGCTTACACAAATACATACGGCATTTTTTGCGAATTGTCTGAAATATTTTGTTTTGGTTGAAAAAATTTTTTGGATATGTTATACTAAGCCAATTAAAAAATTAGCGGGTCAAGGGGCGCGCTCCTTGCGGGGTCAAGGGGCAGCGCCCTTGCGGGTGTGGGCAGCGCCCACGGTTTTGCCGTTTAAGAAATGAGTGATTATTATGTTTTTACCAACAACGCCGCAAGAATTAGCCGCACCGCCCGATTTTGTGCTGATAACGGGCGATGCTTATGTGGATCACCCGTCGTTTGGTGTGGCGATAATTGGGCGGTTGCTGGAATCGCATGGTTATAGTGTTGCCGTTTTGGCGCAGCCCGATTGGAAGACAACCGCCGATTTTACCCAGTTTGGCAAGCCAAAATTGGCTTTTTTGGTAAGCGGCGGAAATATTGATTCCATGGTCAACCATTATTCTGTTGCGTTGCATAAGCGGAAAACCGATGCGTATTCCGCTGGCGGTGCGGTTGGCAAACGCCCCAACCGTGCAACGATTGTTTACGGAAACAAAATTCGTGAAGTTTACAAAGATACCCCGATAATTTTGGGCGGAATAGAGGCAAGTTTGCGGCGGCTTGCCCATTACGATTATTGGGATAACGCCGTCCGCCGCTCTATTTTGTTGGATTCTTCGGCGGATTTGCTGGTTTACGGAATGGGCGAACGGCAAATTATCGCAATCGCCGAAGCCCTTGAAAGCGGCTTGTCGGCGGAACATATCACGTTTATCGCAGGAACAGTTTTCAAAACAAAAACGGTTGACTTTTTGGAACAACCGCTGTTTTTGCCCAGTTTTAAGGCAATAAAAGAGCCCGACAAAGTTTCCAAAATGGAATACGCAAAAAGTGTGCTAATTCAGCACGAAAATGTCAACCTAAATTCAAAAATTTTAGCGGAAGAATACGGCAATATTTTTGTGGTGCAAAACCCGCCAGCCGAGCCGCTTACAACCGCCGAACTAGATAGAATCTACAGTTTGCCCTACGAACGCAATTATCACCCCAAATACGAAAAAGACGGCGGCGTTCCAGCCATCGAAGAGGTAAAATTTAGCATAACCAGCCACCGTGGCTGTTTCGGCGGTTGCAACTTTTGTGCATTGGGCTACCATCAAGGCAAGCAAATTCAGGCACGGAGCGATAAATCCATTTTAGCCGAGGCGGAGCAGTTTACGCACGACCCCGATTTTAAGGGATATATTCACGATGTGGGCGGCCCAACGGCAAATTTTAGGGCGAACCCTTGCAAAAAACCTTGCAAACGGCATTGTTTAGCCCCAAAACCCTGCAAAAACCTCGAATATAACCACCAGCCATATATAAATCTGTTGCGAAAGTTGCGGAAAATTCCAAAGGTAAAAAAAATATTCATACGCTCTGGTGTGCGGTACGACTACGTTTTGAACGACCCGAACGGCGGCGGTTTTTTGCAGGAATTATGCGAACATCACGTTAGCGGCCGCTTGAAAGTTGCCCCAGAACACGTTTCGGAGAATGTGCTGAACGCAATGGGCAAGCCCAGTTTTAAGCAATACACAAAATTTGCCAAAAAATTTGACGAAACTAACGAAAAGCTGGAAAAACCGCAATATTTAGTCCCTTATTTGATGTCTAGCCACCCAGGCTGCGATTTGGCAGATGCCGTCGAACTGGCGGAATATCTGAAAAGTACAGGTCATATGCCCGAACAGGTGCAAGATTTTTACCCAACACCAGGCACAATTTCCACGTGTATGTATTACACGGGGCTGAATCCGTACACTTTACAGAAAATATACGTCCCAAAAGGGCAAAAAGAAAAAGCCATGCAACGTGCGTTAATGCAATATCGGTTGACAGAAAATTATGAACTGGTAAAAAAAGCCTTGATAAAAGCGGGGCGCACGGATTTAATCGGACACGATCCAAAAGCATTGATTAGGCCACGAAAAAATAATAAAAAATTTAATGTGCGTACTGAAAATCCCAAAAACCAAAAAAGCGCCAAAAACGGGAAAAAAACCGAAAAACCAGCTAAAAAACCGAAAACCGAGCATGGCAAAAAAACACGCAAAAGAGGATAAACCCCGCCAATTATCTGTATTTACAGGCGGAAAACTTATCGGCAAAAATGAACCCACAAAATTTTTTGCTTGTGTTTTTTTGAAATTTCAAAAAATTTTACTTGCATTTTACCAAAACCTGTGCTATACTATTTATAGTGTGAAAGTTGGTGCGTAATGAATTTTGGGTACACCCCTAGAATGAGGTGACTGCTTTGTTTGAAAGAAGTGATGTTTTACACGTGCGAAATGATATTCAGAAAATTATTGGCAGTAGAGTTAGATTAGAGACCAATAAAGGCAGACACAAATCTGTCGTAAATCAGGGTATTATCTCAAACGTATATCCAAGTATCTTTACTGTTCAACTAGAGGGTTCCGAAACGTCCCGCAAATTATCGTTTAGCTATACAGACGTTTTAACTAACACTGTTGAAATAACCCTGTGTGAGTAGTGAAAAACCCCCAGTTTCTGGGGGTTTCGTAATACGTGATTTGTTTCGGGTGGCAATTTGTAATACTTTTGTAACAATTTTGTAACAACTTTGCAACATTTTTGTAACAGTTTCGCAAATATGGGTGCAAAAAAATTTTTTTATTGCACTTGAAATTTTTGTGAAAATGAGGTATATTTGTAGTGGCAAAAAATTTGATGTATAGTTTAACCTGTAAGTTTATCAAAACGCAAAATTTAGCCGTCAAAGCGGAATGTTCCGCTGTTTACTGACTGGCATCGATTAAATCGACTAAATCGATTAAAAAGAATGGAGCAAACAATGGCAAAGAATAATCCAAACAAAGAGATGCTAGAATACGTCTATAATCCAGAAGGTGCGCCAGACGATTTCCAAAATGTAGCAATCTCGATTGAACCATTTGGCGAAGAGGCCAAAATTTTAGTAACCTTAATTAACTCGGTGGAGATGACTCCCAAAGATGTAGAGGGCGTTTTAGAATACTTGGAAAAAACAATGTTGAAACGACAAAGACTATCCCTTGCCGACGATTGCGTTATCCGCATAGACCTAAACGGCACAACCCACGACATTACCATAGATGCCGATAAAAAAACAGTTAAAATATCTGCTTAATAAGGAGTAATCATGCCGCAATCCGTCAACCTGGAAGTATTAGCTAAAGAGTTTGACCTAAATTTATTAACCAAAAATGTCAATGTAGCCGATAAATTTTTGAGTCACCCCGAAATTAACCGCCCTGCATTGCAATTTGCTGGTTTTTTTGAATACTTCGATTCTGACCGCCTGCAAATTGTTGGCACAGTAGAATACGCCTACCTGCAACGCCTAGAAAGCGACCAGCGTCAGGTTAATTTGCGTAAAATTTTTGCAAGCCGAATACCCTGCATGGTAATGTGCCGCAATTTGCCGCTACTGCCAGGCATGGAAATTTGTGCCAACGACTTTGATATTCCAATATTCTCCACATCGGAGGATACTACTGACTTTATGGGCGAGGCCGTCCGCTGGTTGCGTACGCAACTTGCACCAAGCACACAACTGCACGGCGTTTTGCTAGACGTGTACGGCGTGGGCGTACTTATCATGGGCGATAGCGGCATCGGTAAAAGCGAAACCGCCCTGGAAATGATAAAACGGGGACACCGCTTTGTCGCCGATGATGCCGTGGTTATCAAGCGAGTATCGCAAGAAACCCTTGTCGGCAGCTGTCCGCCAAATATCCAATATTTTTTGGAACTGCGCGGGATAGGCATAATCGACGTGCAACGTATGTACGGCGTGGAATCCGTCCGTGCAACGCAATCGGTTGACCTAGTTATTAAACTGGAAATGTGGGACGATCGCCGAGAATACGACCGCATAGGGCTTACCTACGATTACATGGAAATTTTAGGCAACCGCATAACCTGCCACTCTGTGCCGATTCGCCCAGGCCGCAACCTGGCTATTATTTGCGAGGCCGCCGCTCTTAACCACAGGCAACGCAAAATGGGCTACAACGCCGCCGGCGCACTTACCGAACGTATTATGGGCGGCATTGAAGATGGCAAAGAAGATAGCAGAGAAGATAGCAAAATAGAAGACAACATAGAAGACAGCATAGAAAACAACAAGAGCGTACAATAATGCAAACTTTAGAGACTTTTAACAGACTAAGCAAATTTGTTTCCCAAAATGCACTAGCCTTAAACGAGCCGATGGCACAGCACACTTCGTTTAAGGTGGGCGGTTGTGCTGATATTTTTGTACAACCAGCCAGCCGCACCGAACTTACGCAAGTTATAGCCGATTGCCGCCAGCACAGCGTTCCCTACATTGTTTTGGGACGTGCAACTAATGTAATTATACCAGATGACGGCTTGCGAATGGTTGTTATACAGCTGTTTCCCAATTATGGCGGATATTCATTATCAGAAGAAACTTGCGGCGATTTTAGCCAGTCGGATAAATCCCAAAAAACCACCATTACAGCCAATGCGGGAATGTTATTAACAGAAGCCGCCAATATCGCAATGAAAAATTCGCTTACGGGGCTAGAATTTGCCGCTGGGATTCCTGGCACGGTTGGCGGGGCAATTTGCATGAATGCGGGTGCTTACGAGCATGATATTTCCGAGATATGCACAGCGGTTGACTTGCTTATGCCAAATGGCGAAATTACAACTTTTTCCGCCAGTCAGCTAAATTTTGGCTACCGAACAAGCGTTATACAAAAAAACGGCGGAATAGTATTATCGGCGACTTTTTCGCTTAACAAAGGCGAAAAATCGGCAATAAAAGCCACCATGATAGAGCTAAACCAACGCCGCAACGCCGCACAACCAATAGAGTTTCCTAGTGCGGGTAGTATTTTCAAGCGTCCGCCAGAGCATTTTGCGGGCAAGTTAATAGCCGACAGCGGGCTAAAAGGCGTGGCAATCGGTGGTGCTTGCGTATCGGAAAAACACGCAGGGTTTATCATTAACACGGGCAATGCAACCGCCCAAAACATAACCGATTTAATGCAGCACGTTCAAGCGGTTGTAAAAAATAATTACGGCGTACATTTAGAGCCGGAGGTAAAAATATTATGCAATTTGTGATTGTAACAGGAATGTCGGGCGCGGGTAAAAGTACGCTACTGAACATTTTTGAAGATTTGGGCTATTATTGCGTTGACAATTTGCCGCCGAAACTAATCAACAATTTAGCGGATTTCTGCCTAGAGGGCGGCTCGGGCATAGACAAAGTTGCACTCGGCATAGACATAAGGGGCGGAAAGCGGTTTAGCGACCTTTTTGACGGATTGGATTCGTTGCAGGCACGGCATTTATCGTACACGATAATATTTTTGGAATCCAACGACAACAAACTACTGCACCGCTACAAAGAAACACGCCGCAATCACCCGCTAAGCCCCTCCATTATAGACGGCATAACCGAAGAGCGGCAATTATTAGAGCCCGTTAAGCAAAAAGCAACCTACATAATAGATACAAGCCTGTTGCTAGTGCGGCATTTACGTGAAAAAATAATAGAAGTGTACTGCAACAGCAAAGAATTTGACCTTATAGTCTACATACAATCGTTTGGCTTTAAGTTTGGCTTGCCGCAACTATCCGATTTGGTTTTTGACGTGCGTTTTATGCCAAACCCGTTTTACGTACACGAATTTAAGACGAAAACGGGGCTTGACGAGCCTGTCCGTGCCTTTGTAATGGAGAGCGATGTTAGCAAAAAATTTTTGCAAGATTTATTGAACCTACTAATCTTTCTGATACCGCAATACGTAAAAGAGGGCAAAAACCAGCTAATAATATCAGTAGGCTGCACGGGCGGCAAACATCGCTCGGTTACAGTAGCCCGCGAACTGCACGACGGTTTAGCAGCAGTTGGGCATTCTGTGGTTATCAGCCATCGGGATATTACGGCTTAAAACCTAAAACCTAAAACCTAAAACCGTGGGGCTCTGCCCCACACTCCGCAAGGAGCGCGCCCCTCCCGCCTGCCGGCGGGCAGGTGACCCGCTAATTTTTTAATGTTTTTTCGTGGTAAATTAATGATATATCGGTTAAATTTACGGTAAAACAAGTTGACATAATATATAGAAGAAAACGGGCGACCGAGGACGGTCGCCCGTTTGCCCCCAACTATTCCGCCCGTTTTTCCCCAACCATTCCGCCCGTTTGCCCCCAACCATGGGGGGCGGCTCATTTGCTCGCCATACGGCGCTCGCAAACGAGCCTGTAGTCAAGCCCGTTTTTTATTAAATTAATTTAGCACAAACAAAAAATTTTCACATTCTCTGCCGAACAACCTCATACAGCAAAATACCGCCAGCCGTTGCGGCGTTCAGCGATTCCACATTGTTTGCCATTGGCAATTTTACCGTAATATTTGCCAATTTTACGGCATTTTGGGATAACCCGCTGGCCTCGTTGCCGATAAGTATTCCGCAGGGGTTACGCAAATTTATTTGATAGGGCAAAACTTCGCCGTGCAGATGTGCCGCCAAAACGCTAACGCCGCATTGCTGTAAATACGGGATAACTTCAGCAAAATCAGCATTATCCACTATTGGCACACGCAAAACCGCTCCAGCCGCCGCTCGTATCGTTTTGGGGTTGTACACATCGCAACTGCCAGTCGACAAAATTATCCCGTTTGCACCCGCCGCTGTGGCTGTTCTTATTAATGTGCCTAAATTTCCTGGGTCGGCTATGTTTTCTAATAGTAGTAAAAAAATATTTTTTGGCGGATTTGGCGGATTTGGCGGATTTGCTGGATTGGGCAAAATATCCGTTATAGCAAAGTTGCGTTTTTTGCAGACCGCCAAAACTCCCTGCGGCGTTACCGTATCTGATAACGCTGAAAAATATTTATCTGATACGGTTAAAATTGGCTTGTGGCTGACTGTTGGCGGCTTGCTTTCGGCGTATACGTAGGTTACAACTTGCCACTGGCTTGGAATCTCTTTTACTAATTTTTCGCCCTCGACAATAAAAAGGTTCAGCGCGTCTCTGCCTTTTTTTGTTTTTAGGGATTTTACTTGCTTGGGGTTAACGCTGTCCATTAGTACAAATAAATAGAAGTGCCGTCCGTTACAATGACAATATTGCCAAGTTCGTCCGTACGCAACACCGCTATTCCTCTATCTTCCAGGCGCTCCATTACACGCCAGTTTGGGTGTCCAAAAGTATTTGTTGCACCAACTTGAATAACGGCAACATCTGGGTTTACCGCATCTAAAAAAGTATCGGTAGTAGATGTAGCACTGCCATGATGCCCCACTTTTAGGACGTTGGCGGAAATATCAACGCCAGTTGCCAATATTTGTTGCTCCGAAAGTGCCTCGGCATCGCCCGTGAACAAAAAAGCCGTGCTGCCGTGCTGCATACGCAGTACAATGGAATAATCGTTTAAGTTGGCGTAAAAATTTTCCACGGGTGCGATTGCCAACATCTGAATCAAGCCCGCCGAAAGGGTTTCGCCAGCTTGCACCGTGGTAACTTCGATATTATTGCGTAAAGCAGCGTCCAAAAAACGCTCAAAAGTGTTGGTTTCGTGCAAAACATCGGGCAACCACAACCGATGAACGGTAAAACGGTCAAAAACCGCCGCCAGTCCGCCAATATGGTCGCTGTGCGGGTGTGTGGCTATAACGTAGTCTAAAGTTGTTATTCCCAAATTTTCCAGATAATTAACAACGTTATTGCTTGCCGCCGCTGTGCCGCCATCTATTAAAACGGCGTTTTCGGCACTTTGTATTAAAATACTGTCGCCCTGCCCAACATCTATGTAATGCACCCAAATTTCGCCAGAAGTTGGGCCGTATTGGTTCGTTTGCAAATCCTGAAAAATTAGCAATGCAAGCATCGCAATAATTATTATGCCAAAAAAAATTAACGAACGCTTAAAAGATTGCTGTTTTTTTGTTTTGGATATTGCCGTTTGGCGGTAGCTTTCGGGTGTTTTTTCGGCAGACGGGACTGATTTTTCTTCCATATTTAGCACCTCCTGTATAAATAATATCATAAAAATAAAAAGTTTACACATATATTTTTTTATGGTATAATAAATATTATTTTCCTTGCACGATACCGTGTATTGTGCCATAGACCAAAAGGAGGTGAAAAAGTTGAATCAATACGAACTAGGCGTAATCATTACCACAAAACTAGACGACGAGGGCCAAAAGGCAGAACTGGAACGCGTTAAAGAATTAATAACTAGGTTTGGTGGAACGATTGATAAAGTGGACGATTGGGGTCGCCGCAAATTGGCGTATCCTATCCAAAAGCAGAACGACGGAATTTATTCATTTATAACATTCTCGTCTGAAAGCAATGTGCCAATAGAAATTACCGCACGTATCAGAATACTAGAGAATGTGCTACGCTTTATGATAATAAATATAGAAAAATAAGGTGGTAACTATGAATAAAGTTATTTTAATTGGACGACTGACCAGAGATCCTGAAGTACGCAGTACCACAAGTGCAGAGCCTATACTAATTGCACGATATACTTTGGCAGTTGATAGAAGAAACAAACGTGAGGGGCGACCAACTGCCGATTTTATACCTTGTGTATCTTTTGGCAAGCAAGCCGAATTTGTGGATAAATATTTCAAAAAAGGCTCGCAAATGGCTGTAGTTGGAAGAATAGATGTGAACGCCTCCGATGACGGCAAGGGCAACCGAACTTACTTTACTAGCGTGATTGTAGAAGAAATTTCCTTTACAGAAAGCCGTGCCGCAAGCGAAGCACGCTCATCCGCCCAAAACGATTATTACGATAGCATGGCAGAGCAATACACGCCGCCGTCTTCCTCTGCACCGCCCGTAGCCGATATTCCGCCAGCCAACGCCGCACCCGAGGGCTTTGCAGAAATAAAAGACTCTATCGACGACGACGAAGATTTACCGTTTTAACAATATAGTAACAAAATAGTAACAAAAGCAACCAAAAATAACCAAAAATAACCCCAAAAGGAGTTGAAAACATGATACCCAAAAGAAGAGGGCGCAGAAAAAAGCGCGTCTGTATTTTTTGCACAGATAAAATGAACCACGTTGACTACAAAGATGTACCCAAGCTGCGCAAGTTTGTTTCCGAGCGCGGCAAAATATTGCCAAGACGTATTACTGGCAACTGTGCAAAACACCAAAGAAAGCTAACCGTATCAATAAAGCAATCGCGGCACATGGCGTTAATGGCTTTTACGCAAGAATAATGGATTAAATAGGCAAGGCAATAATGCAGTAAAACAAAACGCCCGAAATTTTGGGCGTTTTTTTGTTATTGGAATGGGGAAATGGGCGGGTCGGAATGGGAAAATGGCGGGTCGGAATGGGAAAATGGGCGGGTCGGAATGGGAAAATGGGCGGGTCGGAATGGGAAAACGGGCGGGTCGGAATGGGAAAACGGGCGACCGAG
>JGI24700J35501_10930238_pt1 | contig 12348 bp, 8 predicted proteins | sample TergutTh196P1_FD_35501 | JGI IMG/M metagenome (IMG submission 35501) | reverse complement strand
AAGGGATAAAGATAACGTCAGCTAGATATACTGAAGCTGCTGTATAAGTTTCCCACCTATAATGACAGGTCACGTAGCTGATTTAAGCTGAAAGAGCGGAGCGCGCGCGATTGAAAAATTAGATCATCTAAGGTCGACGCTGACGATTTTAGGCATGAATTATTAAATCGACTAAGGTCGACTATGGCAGTGAATGTGTTAACTACAGAAACCCCTCCCCATTTCCTGAAAACAACAGTGGTCAGCAAAACTGCAACTGGAAAGGACAAAGATTTACAGAAAATTGGTAGTTAAGGAAATGAACTATAATACGATATTTACTCGAGTATGAGTCAAGAATTTTTTTGCTTCATCATCTGGAATATGGAGGGTCACCTTGTAATTGTGAACAGAATTAAGTGTGGTCTTGGTAGGTATATTCCTGAGAATTGCAGATCATACAGGCTTGCCTTATATTCAGGTAAATACATGAATAATGTATACCATGTTGTTAATAAGAATTTAAATGCCCTAAAAGTAATAAACATGAAACATACCTTCTCATTGTTGCTAATCAGAGTCTTAATTGCTTATTCTTTCACTAAACACAGCAAATGTGTGGACTTAGTAGTATATTCAAAGTAACACATGTTTTGGTAACATTCCAGTAATGACCAAACTATAAGTTTATAATTTTCATTATTTTCTGTTAATATGTTAGACTGAGAGTTGAAGTCCAGGTTGATGACCACAGTACTGATGACAGTGAGGCTTACTGTGCTCGTCCACTTTTTGTGCCACTGGTTTGTTCGATATGTACACAAGTTTAAAAGCCATGGACATGCGAAACCAAATACAATGAATAGCAGAAGTGTATATGAATGTAAAACTTTGGGTTTTTGAAGTCCATTGTTTACTTGTAAAGCTGTGGTTGGTAGGATGTTATATTGACATATGTCATTTGAATGCAGTTAATATAGTAGTTTATTATATGCACTGCAGGGTACAATTGTGTCCATCTTCAATGAAGATACGTCACTGGGTAAGAAATACGTATTTGATATCCGACGCACATGCCGTGAAGTATATGACAATGCAAGGCGTGCTTTGTATCAGAATTCTGGAGATGGTGGAGTATCTCAGGTTTCACTGTCATCATGTGAGAGTAATTCTGTGTACCTGTCTTCTGGAGGAAGAAGTCAGCACGAGAGTGCCGAAGACAGCACCGCTAATATCTGTCAGATTCAAGAGTGCAAGGTATCTTTCTGAAGTATGAAATGGAATTGTTGCTTTTTATTTTAAGTGTGTAATTTAATGATGATCTCAGTTGCTAAGATTTGTGGAATGAAACTGATGGGAAAGCCAAAGTACTTGGTAAAAATCCTGTCCCAGTACCACTTTGTCCATCACAAATGTCACATGGACTAGCCTTGGATTAAATTTGGGCCTCCACAGTGAGAGGTTGGTGACAAATCACCGGGGCCATGGTAGAGCCTTAGAATGGTTATATATTAACTAAATCCATGGGGTAGAGTCTGTCATCGGACACTGATAGTTGGTCGGCTTGTCAAATTTCTGCCTTCATGCAACATTAAGGTTCATTATCATGTTCTGTGATTCTGAGCCAGATGAATCCACTCCACACCTTATCAGAATGTGAGATGCAGCTTCTGCTGTTTTTGTTTAGCTGGATCTCAGTGCCACAAATTTTGTAGGGTTGTCCTCATAAACAAGTACAAATTTGTACTTGGCATCAGAATTGAAATAACTAATTAGCGTTAAATAGTCTGTCATTATGAACTTCCCGTGAATTTATGAAATGACTAGGTATTTCATGAAATAAATTTCACGTTTAATGCTAAACATAATTTGACTAATTTCACACATTTAACTATATAAACTGTAGGATCATTGAAACATTCTATGCGCTGTCTAGGGTAAATTCAATCAGTTGACTGACTAGTTAGTGTTGAATGGTCCCTCATTACAGTAAAACCTTGTTAATTCAATATTGGTTAATTTAGAACACCAGTTCATTCAAAACAAATGCCATTACCCAGCTGGAAGTAAACATTTTCAATGTAATTTAAACTGCTTAATTTTAAATATGGTTAATTCTGCATTCAGAGTGGGTTTTCAGCCCAACAGTGACTAAAATTTGGATTATTTGAAATGAACTTAGCATAAACTCATGCTGCTTAAATAGAAATCTTGATAGTATATACTTTGTACATCCCTCAAAATTCTCTCAGCTGTGCAATGTATTAGTGATCAGTGTAGTGTACTCACTATACCACCCGGTTATATGTCTCACGGTATAACAGGAGATCAGATCGATCACATGAAGTAAAAGCGCATGTTTTTATACACTAACTGTATAAACAACTCTGAAACAACGAATGAAGTGACTGCTCATTAATATGTAACATCAGAACACTGATACCAAGAGTGGACAACTACTGAGGCAGCTTATAATTAATGTGTTATCAAAACAGTGAATTATTAGCAATATCAATTTTATGTATTTTAACAACTTATGTTTTAGTTAAGCTTATAACCATGAACAAAATAAATCAGCAGGTTGGCTCATATACCTTTGTTATAGTAACTCCCTGAAGATAGCACCTGAGTGCTGAAACATGTAGGAGTTTTTGTATGTGTTGGGTATATTGTATCATGAAGTGCATTTGTTGGGAAGTATATTGAAAAATGAAAGAAGTAAAAACTAAAATAGCCCAGGCATATAGAATTCCCTTCTCTACCCTCTCAACATATTACAAAAAATTGGACCTGTGTTCAACAGCAGGCTTTGCATGTGAGGTGATGTTTTAAAACACATGAGGATTTGTAGAACAAAGCGTTGTGATATGGAAAGTGGGTTGTTTGAATGGATTTGTCATGTATGAAAGAACAGTATTTCAGTGGATAGCCAAATAGTGCAAAATGAAGACCAATGAAATAGCCCTGCAGCGGGGATGTTGATTTCAAATGCTCCAGTGGATAGCTGCAGCGGTCCAAAAGGAAGTAGAACATTACATGACAATCAGTGACAGAGAAGGCATTTCAGCAGAGAAGTGGCAAGAATTATCCGGTATGCCCTAAAGGACATTTTCGGTCTGGATTAAATGGCACATTTTTATAACATACAACCAAAGGAGACTCTGGCATTTAAGGGATGGAAGTTCGAGAGGGAGAAAAGGCATAAAGACAGAGTGACAGTCATGTTAATCTATAGTGCTGATGGCAGTGCAAAGGTTTGTCCATTCATTGCCAACAAGTGTGAAAAGCCACATTGCTTGAGGGTTTGGAGAATTATCCATGTCATTCAAAATCACACAAAAATGTATGGGGGCCTAGAAGATTGTTTTTTGAGTTGCTGGTCTCTTTTAAGAGGAATCTGGCTCTGCTAATGGATAAATGTGCTGCATACAGTCATGTAGGCATTACCCTGCAGTGCGTGTATGCTTCTAGCACCTGCTGCCAAACACCACCAGTACATGTAACCACTGTAACAAAGCATCATCTACCATATGAAACAAGCATACTGCAAGCATGTAATACTTTGTTGTGAGAAGTAGACAGGGATTTTCTCATGGAAGACATAAAGTGGAATGTTGTGAATGCTACATGAGGCATTCCCATGGCACGGAAATCAGTCATGCCCTTAGTAATTCAGAACTTTTTGCACGGCATATTCCATCAGTGCTGTGAGGAAGAACAAAACTGTGAATGAGTAGAGCTGCAAGGCCACATTGATTGCCCCAGTACTTTCATGAAGTTTATTAATGTCGCCAAATCTTTCCCTGCCACTGGTGATCAGCTGACAAGTTTGGGCAGCCCCAATCCAAGCTTTGTGCTTGTGATAGATGAGGAAGGGAAGACAGAGGACACATGGCCACTTCCTGCCCAACCCTCCTGCAAAGATGCTTTAATGGTGTCATCAGTGGTGGCTGCAGTAGTAAGAACAGTTGATGCTGCTGACAGAATTATGAAAGTTGTGAATAAACTGCAAGATTTTGTGTGTACAGTATACAAAGGAGTCTGAAACACAGGTCAGTTGACTTCAGTGCCAAGAAATAATGAACAAGGAACTGCGTTTGACAAATGTGAAGATTTTTTGTAGGTTTGTTTTCGTGTGTACATTGTCTGTCATTCTGTTGTATGAAAAGAAAATAAAAGAAAAATGACTAACACATACCATCCTGTATATACTAGATCACATATTAATTATTGCTGCAATAAATTTTGGTGTTCATTGACACCATCTTTTGGGAGCCCAAAACTCATTGGATCAATAATTAATATATGATCTAGTATACTTAGGATGGTACATAGGTGTTGGTCAGTAAAAGGTGATGCGAACATGATGCACGGTTTATACAACATTAAGAAGAGAAAAACAAGTTTCTGATTATGCTACTGTATACAAGATTCATAGCTTACATCATCACTTTGTGATTGTAACTACCACATAACAGGTAAGAGTACTGAAAAAAATGGGATTATTCAAAATTGTATAATTTAAAGTACAATTGTTTGGTCCCAAGCACTTAAGCTTAACAAGGTTTTACCCTATGAACTATAAATTCCACTTGTCATTGATTTTTTAAATAACTAGGTATTTAATGAAGTAATAGATTTTGCACATTGACAGTAACATTTGCCATTTTCAATTGCATGTGATTCTGGCACAAGTTAGTGGCTGAGTAAAAACTGTCAAAGGAATTTAAAAATTTGTACTTCATTTACAGTCAAACCACGCACGACTGGCAAGGCTGCTGGAAGCTATGACATGCTGCATTTGTATGGACCGTGCAATTGACACCGCATTCTTCCCTTGTGCACATGTGATAGCATGTGGTAAGTGTGGAGCAAGATGTGACAGATGTCCACTTTGCAGGGCACCAATTCAGCATTCACAGCACATCTTTCTGCCTATTGAGTTGCAAGATACTGATCATTTGATGCGACAGCATCCGGGTTTCAGTCATCCTAAGCAGATTGAGGAATATGATGATAATCATTGCTGTGGAGAGCTGCAGAACCATACACAAGAGTTGTAAATCAGTAAATCAGTTATGACAACAGCAATGGCAGAATAGAAATGGCCTTACTACATGTTATGAACAAATTGTTGGAGGGAACCATGTAAGCAGGGGTGCTGAACTCATGCTGCACCAAATGGAGCAACTGAACCAGATTGAATAAAATCATGTCACTGATAGCTAAAATCTTACAAGAATCATGCAGGAATCATGCAACTTCAGGATAAGACAATAATAGTTTGTGCACGGAAGTACGGCTGGGGTAAGTGTTTATTGATACATTAGTATGTTGGTATAGAAATATAGTGAATGGTTCTGGAGCATCGTGCACTAGTTGGCCGCAGATAGTTTTGGGTTTGTGACTGAATTATGGTGGTAATGTGGCTTACTGTTTGTAACCTTTAAATTTTACTGGCCTTATTGTTTATTATGTATAATACGTAACTGACTTTTGGACTACAGTATTCTTTTATATGGATTACATTCTTTGCATATTTATCATCATATATAACTGATTTTAATAGCTTTTTGTATAAAATGCATTTTTGTGGTTTATTTCTTCTTCACTTTTGATTTTTTCTGTTTCAAATGCTTATCTTTTAAGGAAGTTATCTGAATTTGGACCATTAATGGTGCCGATAGGTCTTATTTTATTGACTAAAATCTACTGAAGAAAAAGTTATGCTCTCCATTGTCACATGTTTTAGCTGCTACTTTTTAAAGATTTGAGTGTTGTCTTAGGATATTTTCATTTATTTTTCTTTCATAAGATGTGAAACTTGATGGTTGAAACTTTTCTTAACTGTTATTTGCCCTTACAGCCAGTTCTTTAAAATATCAGATCTGCCTTTCTGAGCATGCCATAAGCTGTTCTCATTCTATCATGATATTATTGAAAGTTTATTATATTCAATGGAACAGAACTTTTTCCTGTGTCTAAAATGCATGTAAAGGCTTAAGGTCATTTATCCCTGGTGTGTTTACAGTAAAACCAGAGGTATAATATACTCAGTCCAAACACAACTTTTATTTATCAAATATAACCAACTACATGTTTAAGATAATATACAGCCATCATCAAGCTGAGTGTGAAAATAAAAATAAAATTTTCACAGCTGCATGGGAGGTTTGAGAACTCAAACCTTTACAATTATATTTTCATATAATATACATTACATAAGTATGCAGCCTCAGAAATAAAAATCTTGTGGAGTTATAGAATTGTATGTTTAAAGTTTAGAAGTTTATATTATTTATATATATATAGTAACGGTAATAAATAATGAAGTGTAGTGTGTATATATTAACACCGAAGGATAGGCATGTTTTTCAGGGAGACGACCTTTGTGTGGGTTTTGTTATTTTCAGTAGTTCACTTTGGAGCGTGGATATTTGCTTGAAAAATATGATGTTCCTTTCTCATATTCTTTGTTATGTAGCTAAAAACCTGAAATGATATTAATATTTTTCATGTGTTAATTTGTGATTGAGAGAGTTGAATTAGAGTAAGGTAATGACAGGTTAAAAACTTTTGCATAGTAGGGCTATTGTGGATATTTGTGTATCTAGGAAGTTAATTTCTTATTATTATTGTTTTGGGCGTGTTTCTACATGTACTTAATATTTTAATGGAACATGAGATACTTTTTGAGCAAATATCCATGTCCCAACATGCTCCTATTGAAAACAACAAAAACCACACACGCAGGCTGTCTCCCTAAAAAACTTGCTTATGCTTCTGTTTTAATATTTACACACTACACTGTATTATGTATTACTGTTATTATATAATTAATATACTTCCACAGTCCCTTGTAAACTTTATAGATACAATTCTGTTACTTCACAAGATTTTTATTCCTGAGGCTGCATATTTGTTTTATGTATATTGTATAACAATATATATATATGTAAAGTATTTTGTTTTTTGCACTGTGCATTGTGATAGAATTATGCAACATGAACTAATGAAATGCACACTTTTCAAATTAATGCTTTAATTCAATTTTTGACATCTTATACATGTTTGAAACCTCATGGGTTCACCATCAGGAAGACAGTTTGTACATGTGTGAAAAACATACCATACAAAAACTGCATGTACAAATGGTCTTCCTGACGAAGAACCCGTGAGGTTCAAAACATGTAGAAGACATCACAAATCGAATTAAAGCATTAATTTGAAAAGTGTGCATTTTGTTGGTTTATGTTGCATATTTGTAAAGGTTGGAGTTCACAGACTTCTCATGCAGCTGTGAACAGTTTATTTTCATCTTCACAGTCAGCTTGATTATGGCTGTATATTATCTGAAACATGTAGCCGGGTATATTTGGTAAATAAAAGTTGTGTTTGGACTGAGTATATTATACCTCTGGTTATATGATTTCTAGGATTGTCAGAGATTTATCTGTAATTATTTCACTTACAAGTGTTGGGGTGGGCTTCCCTACAGAAAGCTTCAAAGCTGTCTATTAGCTTTGCCATGTTTTATTTTCTCATCTGTCTTTGTGTGACAATTTGCAAATTGTTGAGTTTATTTTTAGGAAGTTTGATATTCAGGAGTTTTACTAAAATGTGTCATCATTTTCCAGTTGTAATTGAACTGGACAACTATTTCAGACACTTCACATGGACACCTATGTGTTTTTATGTTCACAACTTCATTGCAACTTGCACATAACTAAATATTGATCAAAGTGTAAAGTACACTTTCTTCATATGTCATGATTGAGATCATGAAACCAAGGGACTGAACCTGCCAGAACTTACTGTGCAGTGTGCTTCCAGTGTAGTGTCAGCAGTTTTAGATACACTGTTTGTTGTGATACAGCATGAAGTAGAGATCAGCATACAAGTCAGCACTTCCCTTTGAATGCTGACATTTGTCTGAGTATTTGTATCTGGGATGGAAAACTGTGAGACTATGCTTATTTTTCTTCAGTTGTCCAGTGTTCGTTTTTTTATATTTTAAGTCAAACTGTCCATTAACTCAGGAGTGGAAAAGCTGTTGATATGCAGTATGTGCCCATATCACTCATTTGTGACAGCAGTGTCACAACTCAAAATTAGTGATTTTTCAGGAGAAACATTTAAAGATTTTGAAGTGCTATACTTTTCTATGAGTGCAACGATGACACAACTGCTCTCCAGTGGCTAGTTTACAAACTGCGTTATGACACTGTACCTGTTAAAAGTGCATCTGCAAACGTTTCTTTCTCTACCAGTAACTCAAAAATGCCAAATTTTGAGTTGTGACACTCTTGTCGCAAATGAGCGATATGTTTCCACCCGTCTAGTCAAGTATTTTACAGTAATATGTTTTGAAATCACATGCACTGCCCTTCCACGTCATGTGTGACCAGCCCTGGTACATAATATTTAAATTTTTATTGCAGTAATTTCTTGTTTCTTGGGGATATATTATTCAAACACTACATTCCACAAAACAGTCATTAAACCAGCAACTCCTCCAACACTGTTTCAGTGGAGTTCAAACAGTACATGCTGATCGTAACTACCAGCCAAGTTAACCTTTCACTGATGAAGGGGGCAAATCTCTCCCATTAAATGTATATCCTTTTTGTCTGAAAGGGAAATCATTGTCTTGCAGTTGGGTTTATATTGAACAGCAGACACATGGCAAATCTTAGACTGTATGCTGAAGTTTAATTTAATTTAAGATCAGATTAAAATGCCATTCACATGTGGCATTCAAATTGCATTTGAAAGGTCACTCCCAGTAATTTTGAATACCACATTAAGGTTAAATCCATAAGGAGTTACATGTTTGTCTGTTTCTGCCATATACTGTTCAATTTAGTCCTCACTGGCAGATGACCTCAGGGGCATCAGTAAGATATCTTGTCCTACAATTCAGTCATTTATTCCAAGCACCTTTGCAGTCAATTGAAGGAAAAAGTATACAACTCAGCTTCACAGAAAAGACATAAACACATTCACGTTGACATTTACCTTGTAACAACACAAGTATAGTATAATATCATGTTTATGGTAAGTGCATGTGTGAGAAAGGAAATCTCGATGTGGTCATTTTACATTGATGGTCATAACCATTGTGGTTAGTCACTGTGTAGCAAAAGAGCACTAATTGTGCATGATAAAAAATTGTCTTTATAATCATAAAGAAGTACAGTGTTTCGTGCATAAGAAGTTTTTCAGTGGTCCAGTGAAAAGGAATTTCTATAAGGGAAAACTTCTTGTACGGGGAATGTAAAAATCAGATTCATTTTTTGGATCTGCTTTTGTGTTTTGATTGCCAGCAGTTTTTTCATATTGTTTTAGTTATAAAGATCACAGATGTTTATTGCCAAGTCTGCTTTTATTACTCTGATGTTGTGTGTCCTGTTGTGTTTCAAGATTTCAGTAGTGTTTTGTAATGCCAGACTGAGCACTGCAGAGCAGGTGGCATCATTGGTCACACTGCAGCAGTATTGTACACTCTCTGGTGAAGAGTCCATTGGTAAAAAATACTCTGGTAGGTCACGTCATTTTGGCTATACAGTTACTTTAGTGCTAAAGAAAAAAAATCATGAAATGCAAGTCATAATGGACCACTTACAAAGTACAAATCTGAAGTCATTAGTTGTTGGCACATGTATGTTTCTTTATTTACCTCACTTTTGTCTTTCACCTCAGGACTTTCACTAGACAGGTCACAGCACATTATCATCTATTGTAACAGAATCTTCAGATCTACTATTCTCATGTCACTACTTCAGTTAGTAAAAAGTGAATAACAAAGCCTTTGAAACAAAAACAACAGTTAATATGTTGTGCAAAATTGATGAAGTGGCCTGTGTTGGATTATCATCTGTGATAGATTTTGTCCATCAGGGAGTGAGCAATGGTTTTACAGCCTTATGATCATATTAAATAGGAAATTTTTATTTAAAAATCTGAAAAATAAATTTTTAAAGCAGGAAGACCCTATACATGAGAATGTTGTATGCAGGAAAGTTTAACTGTATTCTTGTGGGAGTTTTGGTGGAACTTCTGAAATGTAACATCTCACATGGGAAATTTTTGTGTCTGGGAGCTTCTTGTGTGATAACACTGTATACTGTAAAGATCTTAACATTTTGACAGATCCTGGAGTTTTGAGTGTTTTCTGATAGGGATTGTGAAGTGATAAAAGACATACTTTTGGAGTTAAAATAATTGTACAATTGCAGTGTGTATCATGGGAGCTTTACTCAATAGCTCCCTGGTGTACATACGTAACGTGTTAAATGCTCATTGAAATGCAGAGCATAATGCAACAACTGCTTTAGTCATTAACAATGCAAGAAATTTAAAACTGTATGTATATATTTATATAATATACTATATTGTTTTGCTATGAATTAAGGTTTTATGTTCTATATGTTCAGGGTTACATTTTAAAGTAACAGAACAAGATAAGAGTATTTTCTAAGTATTTGCAAATGTTAAAGAAAGTATTATGTAATAATGTGTGTTTGTGTACCATAATTGCTATGTGAATGAAATATTTTGGTTATATGAGTCACTGTGTGTATGTGATTCATTGTTCACTCATTCTGTTTTTTGCACTGTGAAGATTTATAATCAGTTTGTGTGTCTGTGTGCATGTGCATGTCTGTATATGTACACAATAAAAGAACTTCTATGAATTCATGTGGTACCTTGAAAAATGACATTAAAGTGACATTTTAATAGAACTTGTTTGTGTTTCCTCACAGCTACATAATTCCTACTGGTACTTGGTGAAGCTCTTCTTCATTAGAGATGACATCCTACTGGCAGTAGATACATGCATGAGACACAGTTAAGATTATAGAATTCCATAAGTTGCATACATACACACACACACTTTTCACAGATCCATTACCTGTCATAAGACAACTGAATATGAAACAAGTCATGGCTACACAACAGACAACACATACAAATTAAAAGGATATGACAGAACACCAAATAATACAATATACAATAAAAACAGTATGGAATAAATAAAAAACAATATTAACAACATTATTGCCTTATCATTATACTTGCTATGTAAACTGTTAACCATAAAATGTTTTAAAAGTTATAACTGTCAGCTGTGGGTGTCATCTTAACTTGTGTAAGAAATCCTCAATTGAGTAAATGGAATGAGTAATAAGATACTCCTGCAGTACAGCATCTGAGATTGTGTTACACTTACAGTCTTTAATTCCATGTAACTGTCCATCAGAAAAAAAGCAAACAAAACAACCTCTGTTTCTCCACAATATCACAACAGAAGTTGCAGCATTTGTCCCAGTGATCTACAATGTATTTGATTTCTTCAGACAAGAAGTTGGGGCTAGTGTTTGCCTTCTGGATTGTGCCCATCAGGTGTCAAAATGTTGAACATTTGCAATTGGGATACATTGTTGTCCATTGAGAAATAAAGGAGAATGCTCTGTACGTAACACTGTTGGGAATCTTCATGTCTGTACCGTGCATCAACAGTATTAAGACACTATTTTATTATTCCTTCCTCCACCATGTACAGCACACTTGCACAAGAGGCTGGTATGCCGCCATGGCATTGATCATGTCAGTAACGACGAGCACATAGAATCATATTTGTAGTTTTAGCTAAGCACGAGACAGCTCTCTGAAGATGGTTCCTGTGTGAACTGAAACATGTTGGAGTGATAGTCGGAATTTTAATTGTTTTAATATTCCTATGATTTTATAATTGTGTGCATCAGTTTGGAATAATAACATAGTGTCTTAATACTGTTGGGAATGTTTGCCTGTATGGTACTCAACTTAGAACTAATGCCTTGCATTTTCTGCATTTTGTGGATCACTGAAGATGTAGGTCATATGAAAACTTCTCTAATAGAACTATGAGATGAAAGATGGGGTATGCTGGTGGGTGCAGATGCAGCCCTTATTTCTTCTGTAGAGGGTTCAGACATATTGTACTGCATCACTGGGAGAACAATATCTGTTGATTGTATCTAGGAACAGATGGTCTGTCCATTATTCCTTGCTCATTTGGATATGCAGGTTATGATAATAAATACACTTCTGCTGTTGATTATATTAGACTCAGTTACGCTCACTTGGATTAACCACTGTCAGATTAAACATAGAACTTTAGTAGGCCCTTTACTACATATTAGTTTTCCACAATTGCTTTAGTGTTGTCCCTAACTTGCATTTCCATAATGTGTAACATTTATGCTTTACAGTAATTTACAGTAGGCAGTACATCTCTTCATCCTATTGCAACTTATGTTTTGCTTTTCTCATTGGCTTACTACATGGAACAAGGGTTGCTTCCTTGCTGGAAACATACTTGTT
>JGI24700J35501_10930239_pt1 | contig 12363 bp, 10 predicted proteins | sample TergutTh196P1_FD_35501 | JGI IMG/M metagenome (IMG submission 35501) | reverse complement strand
ACAACAGACAAACATCCATGCCCCGGGTGGGATTCGAACCCACGATCGCAGCAGGCGAGCGGCCGTAGACCTACACCTTAGACCACGCGGCTACTGGGACCGGCTCTATTTAGGTTTACCACCTCCAATAAAAAGTCCTTCGACTGTAATTAGCGTCACTGGTCACTCAAATGTAAACACTGTATCTACGTAGCGCACGTTCATTTCATGTGTACGGAACGTTCACGATCGTTATACATGATTCCAGACCGGAAGCTATATAACGATACTTTCCAGTAAACAGAAACATATTCGCAGCATTTTGTATTCGCAGGTATAATACCAAAACAGTGGCAAATATCCGGCCAGTAGACATCATTTCTGTACTTCGAAACTGCGGCAAAGGTAGTCGGAAACTACACTTAGTTATATTCAGGAAGGTATTATAAGCATTATAATTCTACCACTGGTTCAATTCTATAGGGCTTTGACGATGATGTGTTATATTCCAAAACAATTTCCTTTTTTCTTTCTTTCCCGTCCATCGTCGACTTGAAACTAAAACGCAGCTTTCGGAAGCCGGCTCTGCTTCCTTCGTCTGCCAGTTTAACCTACCAGGAGGACTCCTTAGAATGAACTGTTCTCAGACACCATTACTAGTATTGGGGCAGTACCAGAATTCATTGCACTGTATATGCCAATCACAAACAGACCCATACCTAAACAAGTTCAAGTATTTTAAATAGCACACAAACGTAAAATGCCAACCTTATACAGAGATCCGTAGAACTTTCTTCTTCCTCCTGTATTGTGTTAATGTACTTCAATCACACGCACATATAAATAATGATTCAACGTTTCACACAAGTACTATTTCCTCGCACAGGTGCCTTGTTCTCTTCGCGGGAAAGAAAAATAAATTTGGTAGATGGCAGGCTGACGCACTCGTTCAATTATGCCATCACCGTGATTATGTGAACTATAATCGATTACAGTTGGAGAAATCGAATCTTCACTGATTGACAATCCGTAATTCGAACGTGACGACTGAGATAAATTGTCCCGAAATGTTCATTGTGGTTTTGTGCATGATACCGCTATATATAAATGTAACAAATCACCATACTACTGAATCTGTGTTTTAATTTGGTTTAATATTTAATTAATAATTAATACAGGAAGTGGGTCGGACGTAAATGGGATTAAGGCTTGATTCCAGGAAGGAGAGAGATTTTTCTCTTCTGTGAAGCGTTTACACCGGCTCTAGGGCCCACCCAACCACATTCTCAATGGATACCACGGATCCTTCACCAGGAGTGAAGCAGCCGGTCGTGAAGGTAATCGCAGACGTACGTTAGTGCCAAGAATGCGTGGGACTATGCATTCATTCGCCGTTATGACTTTATGTCATGGTAGTTTATTAAGGACAGAAATTTTTTCTTTACATTTATGTGGGCCCTGACGATTATTAATGACATGAATATTCACCCAAGTCTACAAATAAAAAATATCAAGTTAGAATTAAAAAGGTACTACGTAATAATCGATTATAACCTACAACAAACCTATTTCAACGATAATTCTGAGAGCAGTTCAGCTAATCCGCCGCAATAAAATAACTGCTGTTGAGATTTCGGTTCTTACAGTGACGACTGTGAATATTAGTTTTCTGGCACCACATCCCAGGAAACAGTGCAGGAAAGTGTGGGGTCGTTAGTATGTGAGGCACATAAGTTCGTTTCAAATGTCCTGCCACTGGAAGGAAAATGAATAGAAAAAGTGGGCTGGTGCAAGGCCAGGGAAGAAATGTACGTGGCTAATCTCCACGATATCATGGTTCACCATGAAGCACTTCACTATCATGCAATGGATAGATGCAGGGCTTTGCAGAAGAAACCAACTGCCTTTCAAAATCACAACTTCAACCCCAAAACCTGTTTAAATGACTTTTCTAGAACTTGTACAGAGTACCCCATATTCTGGAGCTCATCTTCAAGGTCCTTACAGGTCTGTAAATCTTCCACACAATTTGAAGATACAGAGACAAGAGCATCATTTCCATAAATGGTTTCAAGCCATTCATGTTTCTGTAGCTGTTCTCTGAATCCTCCATAACAGACAAAAACACATGTGCATGCACACAGGTGTATGTCACATTCGAAGAAAAACAGGTTAGCCATGTATGTAAATATACGTTCTGTATGTAAAGGACCACAATCAGCTTATTCCATGTAGAAAAGCCAACATGCTCAAAACAGAGTACACTGCAGCAAGGTATCTAAATGAAGTAAATACCATTCTGCACAAATATGTCACACTGACTTGCTTAACTGATTGTGCATAAACACAGAAGTGACGAGTTGTATTTGTACATACATAATCAAAATCAGAATGCATGGAGTCAGATACTGTGGTGGCCTTTACTGGAGATCAGTAAACAGACCATTAAAAGGGAGTGACAGGGAATGTTGATTTCAGAGATGCCCTTAATCTATAATTTTATTAATTTCTTCTTTCATACTATCAAGACATGCAGAGTCAGGAATTTTGTCACAGCCTTGCCCCTGTTGGAAACAAATGAAACACATATTTTTTGTTTCCTTGGCATTGCTAAAGTGACTTACACAGCTTCTGTAACAACATGCTCTTTGATATGTTTGTTACCACAGTCCTTGCAGCTTGTATTTCAGATTATTTCAAACCTTACTTAACCTTGCAATGTGCCTGACATGAATGACAACTCCCAAACTCAAAAACAAATGGTAACACAACACACAGCATGATTACAATTGTTTGTGTATGTCTTACTGAAGATGGCCCTTTACGTGAAAACAGGAATGCTGATGATTACCTTCCATTATTGTAAATTGAACAGTGCTCTGGCCACAGCAGAAATCTGGCACTTATCAAAGGCCATATGCTAGAGGTTGCAAATTCTTATGGGTTCATGGTCACTTTAAATCATATCATATATAAATGGAGCTGCACTCCCCTCTCTCCAACAAGCACTATGCAAATGACAAAAACTGTAAATTTAACTAGATGTCTGAATTATGCAATAATATCAATGTAACTTTCATTAACAGAACACACTGAAATTAAACAGAGTTTTAGTGAGCTAATTCAGCAAATAGGTATTCACATGTTCAGAAGATTTTTATAGTGCCACAGTTGGGTATGGCAATATGTACCTACTAAACAAACCTTCAGACCTCCATTTCTGTAAGGTAAGAGAGAGAGGTAAAGCTGTCCCTGTGCTTAAGCACCACACCATTAAGATGCATGAGGGAATGGTGGTATAGCTCCATCCAATCTTAAAACTGGGCTGACCAAGCACCTTTGAGTGCCTTGTTGGAGCCAAGCATCTCTGCATTCCAGGTGGTTTTTGGCTTAAGGAAAAAGCACTTTGTCTACTGGACTGGAGGCTGAGCAAACTCAGACTGATATGGACATCGACAATACATAATTTCTGAAGACAATTTATATAACTTCTGATGATGTGAATATAAGCTGGAAACAATCAGTGATTTAAATTACAGCTGGCCCAAACACATATCCTGGGACTCACTCCCACATAAACATATAGTAGTCTGTGAAAGCTGTGATGTGGTATTTTTTGACATGAACTCCTACAAGAGCTTCACAAAATTTATTAGCTATATGCATGTGTGTGTCTAAAACGGTCAGCCACAAATACAGTGTGCAGTATGCAAATAAAGCAGTAAAAATCTACAGGTTACTTCGCACCAATAAACCTACAGATCAACTCCCAGAACAATTACAAACCAATGGAGAAAGAAATACACCCTGTTTCAAGGTTCTTTGTTAGTACTTGGTTTGAAGGACTATAGATGACCTTTAAGAATTTTAGTCCTTACTGCTTGGAGTCTGTGGCAGCAGAAACCAGATTCATGGTCACACAGCAAACCCCAAGTTCTTGCACATACATAATGAGGTTGCACGTAATACAGCATGAGATAAACTTCTATAACAAGATACTGAAATGTTTTATTTTCCTGTTAAGGTACCTTCAAGTGAGAATATTTTCCCATAAAAAGTTGAAAATTTGGCATGCGCTACTATGTGTACACATATTTAAAAACATGCACATTTAAAAGCAGTTAATTTTCAGCCACACAGTTTATCATCCAATCATATTCAGAGTAAAATGTGAAGGACAACTGGGATTCATTTTCAAAAACTAGGAATTTGTAAAGATGTAATCCAAAACAAGATATTTACTTACACAAATATCATCCAGGCTTGTTAAATTTTTAAAACTCTGATTGTCATGGGAAATAATTTTAGTTGCATCTACAGGAAATGTGAATATTCAAATACATGTAGGTCTTGTTTTATGCCCTTTTGCTTTAACACCCCTTGTCAATTCACACTTCTTAATTTACGACCTGTCATGTTCGGTGTAACTCTCTGGCTGGCTGTGCACTAGAACACTGCTGAGAGTGTATCAAATGTACGGCACAGAACAAGGCTGGAAGGCACTGCACGCACTGTGCCTGCCGTTCAGTTCAGGACTGACATATAGTACGTTTATTTACCTTTACGTGTTCTTTGTCTTATTATACGAGACACATAAATCTACATACCCTAGAACCCCAGTCAAAACAGCAAAAGGCAGTAAGTATTGAAAAGAAATTACACATAACACAGGACTGAAAAAAAGGTGAATGCATTGCTACAGCCAGCGGTACTGTATGTATAATCTGTGATAATGCTAAGAAAATCAAAGAAAGTGCTAACTCAGGAACTCTCTCTCTCTCCTACCTTGCCTACTGTCTTTGTCAGATAATGTGATCCATTCTAGTGTGGGGGTGAAGAGGCACACTGATCAGGGGGAAGCACAATGCATGCAGCTCCAAATGTTTTCTGTACATTTCAAAACAGTCTTTCGTAACTTCATTGCAACAGACAAAGTATTCCTACCCCCAACAAAGTCAATGTTTTTGGAACAGGTATAACGTTGCCTGTCTGTGCCGACCTGAACCAAGCAGGAACCAGACCATGCCAACCAAAGCTGTATGCAGTGTTAAGGAGCTCAGGTATCAAGTTATTTGATTCGCACAATATATTATCTGAACCAGATGACACCCTTCCCCTCCATTCTAACACAGCTACCATCAGCACTGCCAGTTTCCTCAAGCCCCATCATTTAACCAAAGTACATGCACATTGTTTACAATTTCTCTGAAATTTACATAGGTTAAAAATGAATTCTGTTAATTTCTATGTTATCAGTAACACAACAGTAATATAACACACACAGCACACATGAAGAGACTGATAATGCCGTGTTTGCCCCCGACCCCTACCTATTCCATTTCACCTACACTCTCTTGTTTAACCTCATTTTTGAAGCACACACCTACGGCATAAAAGAAGGGCTACATATACGCATTTGAATTATACAATACAGCAGTGTTTCCCAAAGCAGGGGCTGCAGCCCCCCAGAACCCTTGAAGCTCTTACTTAGGGACTGTCAAAAATGGGCCAATAACAAAGGTTCTGAATTAATTTCAAATATAAATAAATACATTAATCAAAATTGTGTGAATTAAATTAAACAACCCCCAAAAAAAACAGCTTGATCACATTTTAAGTTATTTTTTACAAGTGTGGGAGCTGAACGACGTATACACGAACATCACGGGAGCCTCCACAGTAACAGAATTGGAACCAGTGCAATACAGCACACATAAAACAGCTTACACATAAGGCATTTTACTTAACATAGTAGAATGCATTAAACTGCCCCCTGCAAGAAGATAACTATGGTGATAACCTCTGTTGCATCAGCAAGACCTGTCATTTGACAATTAACAAAAGTAAAATATGCTGCAAGGTAAAGAAGCTACATAAGCAACTGGAGTGTTCTTACACAGGAAAGGGGTACATGAAAGTTAAATAAAACTATAGAGCAAAACATGAGCATGCCACTGTATTTATGGTACCTTCATTGATTAAAAAAATGAAACTGGCATAATTAATGTCTTCATCAATTACTCTTTTCATCATGTGCCAACGGTTACTATATACCATTAAATAAACCACCTGTTAATATATAAAGTGATGTTAAAAAGGTGATGTTTCCAATTATTCTGTTCCCTGCTTACAATGAAAATATTTAAAAATCTGAATGCACAGACAACTTCTAACACATTTATGGTACAATAACAGTTTCCTTCGTAACTCAAACTCCTTTTCTTGACATTCATTGTGAACTGGATTGTACGACATGTCACGGAAAAACGTACCATTTTCGACAGTGAAGTAAACTGTGAAATAACAAAGCATGGCATTTAACCCCATAACATTAAATTTTGAAGCTGTATTAAAACTCTGATGTATATGGAAGACATCTGGAATATCTGTATCTGGTTCATCATCAGTGCTGTCAAACAAAACACGCACTTTTACTAATTATTTTTGGCTGCACAATTTTAAGCTAAGAAGTGGTCATCAGAAATTCACACTTTAAAATATTGAACAGAAAACTGTCTTACAAACGAAAGAGAGTATCTGTCAATCTTCAATAATAATATTCTGCTAAAAATATAACAATTGATGTGCCTACACATAACACACCTGAAGGCATTCCCAAAATTTTCAACTCTGCCTAAAGATAATTCATATACAAGAAAAAGATGGGCAAATACTCGATACAATTACATATATATTGCTCAAATACAACAGCAGAATCAGTTTACAGTATGGGCCCAGCTCCATATATGGCCACTGAATTATTTGCTTCACTACCACCAAACTGTAGCACTGCAAATCTACAGATTGTTAAAAATATCATATCCAGGCTGGAACCACGTTTTATAGTAAAAAGAATGCCGTTTAATTTTTATTTTGAAAGTCATCACAGATTTCCAGCCACTCCAGAATGTAACTATAATTAAAGAATTTGACTCCTCAAATTTTGTCAAAGCAGTTAAAAATGAAATACAAAGCAGCATGAAATAGTGGAGTACAGTCTTTGTGTCTAATGCAAATCACCAGGAAGTTAATGTTTTGTCTATAACAATTTTACTGCACCGCAAATGAAGAAGGATGCTCCATATACTGAAGTGCCAAAAAGACAAATATTGACACCCGTGTATATGAATACCCTTCAACAAAAGTATTCCATCATTTCATATACTACACATAATGTGCAATCTCAGGTCCACTGCAAGCTGCTGTAAGGAACGTGATGCTAGCGTGAAAATTTCAAATCGTATCCCAGTCCATTTCCACTTAAGCACCTAAAATAATAAATGTGCCATTTGTTTTTTTTTTTGTTTTTGTTTTCATTAAATGAGGCCTGAATCATTATGAATGTAAAATAAAACACCCAACATAGTCATTAGTCTTACCAGCTTCTACATCACCATCCTTCAGTCACTACAGTCATATCAGCATCTATATAAACATCCCACACAGTCACTACAGTTGTAGGAGCTTCTATACAAATATCCCTCATAGTTACTAGTCTTACTAGCTTCTATATAAACATCCCTCAGTCACTAAGGTAAAGGTAAAGCAATCCTACTACAGACCCAGGGGGTTCCAGGAGGTTGAGGCTCCCAGATTTCAAGACCATCGGCACATGAAGGTGGTAAGGTTGTCAGCCCTATGCACCGGCCACCTTTACCGCCCAGGAAATATTCCTGGTACTCGTCTCTATTAGACGCTGAGCCAACCCCAGGGCCATAGTGCGGCCGGAAGGATTATGTCAATGAAAAATTCCGACACCATCGGGAATCAAAACTGCAACTTTCTGGCTTGTAGCACAGTGCCTCAACCAACTGTACCACCGCATACCCCTCATCCCTCAGTCACTACAGTCATTTAAGCTTCTATATTAACATTCCTCTCAGTCACAGCAGTTGTATCAACTTCAATACAAACAAAATACGGCTAAAATGTGTTTTGTCTCTGAAACAGCTGCTAACTTGCAATATGAACAATGTGTTTGCTGAATCAAGAAAAAGGAACAGGTATATGTCTATAGACTTCACTATATGAAAAACAAAGTAACATCTGCTCATTTATTTTCAGTCATCCATTCGTCCAGACAGACATGACAACGGAAGCAATGACACTCGTACATTTTGCATTATAACACGAAGGGTAAATCATGTAAAACACACACACACACACTCACGAGCCCTGGTTTCATGTTCATGTTTTACGGTACTGTACAATTCTTACATTGCTACGGTATTACATTATAACTTATGTAGCATAATTTAGGTGCCAGTACTCATTTGACAGAATCATGCCTTCTTCCTGTGTTTGCAATAAATTACTATTCACCACATGCAGTTGTTTATTATCATTAAATGTGGTACCCATGTATGGCAATAATCCACAATTCCAACTTGTCATATGAACAATGATGACATAGAACTACAACTGAATGGGCTGACTGCTGGTAGATCATGTCTACATTCATTTTATATGATGGAAGCATTTTAGCACACCAACTGTCCCATACTGTTTAAATTTCATTGCAGGTTGCTTGACAATATTAACAATAGCAAATTCATGCCATGTAATGGTGAGCAACAAATTATAATTAAAAAAGGAGACATATCAAAGCACTGGGAGCTGGTGATGTTACTTGTAAATGTGTCAAAACATTTGTCCTGTGAAAAAGCTACAATTTTTCTACTCAAGAATTATGTTTTCCTTCCACTGTCATCTGCACTCTCCATATTCATTCCATTTTCTTTTCTCATCAAGTCCATTATCCTTTCCCAAACTTCCTCCCACGACTGTTATAAAACCTGTCAGTGCATCAAGGCCTACAAACATCAATTGCTTATTTTTCATCAATGTGGAAAAGTTCTGGAAAAGAATAAATAAAAAATATGTATAAACTAAATGTAATCTCTCCTTGTAATAGCGAATTGAAAAATTAATGATACTAATATGGCGATATGAATACCTACACATTTTTTGTTTTTATGAAATGTATCTGCACACTCCGTATATATTTTCGAACAAACGGTGCATGGCAGCAAAAAAATATATATTCTACCACAATGTACAAGCACTTCCCACAATTTCCGTGATTTACCGTCTTGACAATTTCAACCATCACTGTTCAATCACAGATAAGAGCACACAGTTGTGTTGCCTTCAGTTTCACCCTGTCCCTCATTTGTCTACACAGTGGACTTTTATCTTGAAAATCTCCAAGATCTGCTAATCAGCTCCTTACCAAACAAAGCAGGATGCAGCAAGTACAGGCAGCTTGCTCTGGTCTTGAGCTACAATTTGTTAAGGCTTTCATGTGTCCAGTTAATAACACTTCACATTATACTGCAACAACACAAGTGAAAATTCAGTTACTTTTATACTGGAGCATGAAAACAGACACCATTTATTATGATTCTCCTTTCACATTATTTAAAAATTATACTGAAAAGAAAATATGTAACAGTTTATAAATGATGATATTCTCCAACTTGTATGGGTATTAATGAAGAATTTCAACTGCCACACTTTCAAGATCCCAAATTACTGTGACTGGAGAGTCTTTTATATCAAGGAATGTAATATCTCACACATGGTTACAGCATATGCATTTTCTACATACTTCATACTCAAACTCTTCTACTATGCTGTAATCTGTCCAGCAAACAGACTGAGTTCACAATTATAACAACTGCCAAAAGCCATTATTCCTGACACATTTTGTGCATTTAGCCACTGCAAGTTTTTCTTAGCATAATTATAATCAATGTTTTTAGAAATTTTAGTATTAACAAAGTGTCTTCTGCACAGATATTTATGAAAAATCCCACAACCAAACAATGGATATTACACATATGGTAATACATGCCACAATCCAAAGTATATCAACATTAAGTCAGATGTAGAAAATCCAAAGACTTTACCTGATGAGTTTGTTGCACCACACCTGGATGCTAGAACTTGTCTTGGAAGAGGAACAGATTGTTTGTGGCTGCCACTGCTATGATATTCTCTGTGGGGTGCCACGCTGTATGCAGAATCTTTTTATTGAAGTCAAGGCAGTCGACACTGATTTCATCCTTCTTGCGTTTGCCTCCTGTACAAACCTACAAATAATAATAAAATATCAAATTTCTGAAACACAGAAGAACAACAGTCCTGACTTTAGAGGGGCAGTGCAGGGAGACAAATGTCTCCACAATACATGGTCAAACAAGGCAATCTGTACTGCTGCTTTCATTTGAAATTCCTGTTACAGTTTTCAATATTCTTCTCAGCACAAAGTACATAAAATTAATGCATAATGTGGATGTTGTAGGTTATTCCTCTGAAACTATAAAACGACGAATTTCAATGAAATCTGTTGTTAGGAGTGGGGCTGTCTATATATTTTAAGGTGATGATCACACATGACTTCGGATTGTACTGTGCCAGTGTAACTGCTGTACTTACTCGAACCTCAAACTGCACTGTAAAACCAGCTCATCCCACAAAAAATAAGTATAATACCAAATATAAACATAATTACAATACACAATTTGAATTTGTGCAAGTTTTTAATATACTAAGGTAAAGTAATTTGTTACTGCATCCACCATGGAATGTTTTCATTAACCTTTAGGCGCCGGAATTTTCTTTTAAATTTTAGCACACCCTGTATTTAAAATGTGAATAATAAAGGAAACAAAAAAGGTAGCATTATGAAATAAACGGCATTTTGAAGAGGAAAAAAACGGAGAGCGTGCAGCATGTTTAAAATATTCAGTATGTATATATGTTGGATAAATAAATAAAATGCAGCGTCTGGGGGTTAGTGGTGCGGTATGACATATATATATATATATACATATGTCATTAGGCGGCTAAAGGTTAACAACAGACCTGTACCTGCAATAAATGAACATCAAGACAAAAATATGCAAAATCACAAACATAACTGGAAATTCTTAACCATATACCCTTCCAGGTTCTCTAACATGCATTAACATCAACTTACTTTTCTAGGTTTCAGTATGGTTTTAGGTTTTGCAATGTCCCGTGACGCCTCGAGGATTGCATCCCTCTTTGTTGTTCGGTCAAACATTCTGAAGAAGTTGTTGTATGATCCAGTCATAATTGCTGAGTCATTGCCATTCCAACAACATTCAAATTTATCAAAGATGCAGTCATTTTCATACAATGAACACAGCTTTGATCGCAGGTACTCATGCACCTGCAACACAAGATTGAAAATACCAGTAATCACAGAGGTGCTAAAGAAAATACAGAGCCCTGTGCTTTTTATATTTTAACCCTCTGTGAGTATATTTCATTTTTGAAGTCAAAGGTTACAGTCTTCTAAATTCTCAATGCATTATTATCTGGAGTCTCATGCAAACCACTTGTAGGAGACCTCATGCTAGTTAACACTTGGTAGAAATTTAGCAAACTTAGTGGGACAGCAAAAGAGAAAAAACAGTGAATCTAAACTGAAATGTAGTCCTAGTCTGGGACACTTTGCAGATATATCTGCACTATACCCATACAGGATTTGGTTAATACACAGTGATTCAAAACTCTCACTGTATATAATGAATTTCACTACTAATGTAAATACTACTTTATCCAGTTGACAATTCCCTGCTTCTAAAAATCCTTCATATCAACAGCTACCTTTGGGTTGTTTTGCAGAAGCTATCTGTTACTTTAAGCTTACCTAAAACAACTCTTTTATTGGAATGAATACTATGCATCTCAGTAATACGAACATACCCAACTTACATCAAGTGACCGACCTCAGTTTACAGTAACAAACAATATACAGTGTGATTCATTAGAAGTCTAACGCAATTGTACAAAATTTCTGTAGCACTTCTGTCTCTCTTCTGAACTTCACATGTCTGAAACACCTTTGTTTTATAAACAGCCTCTTAATCTTCCAGTGGCCAAGCCATGGCTCAGGTTAGTCACTGGCCTATCACTGCAGCTCACCAGTTTCAATCTCAGGCCAATCCTGGTGGGATATGTGGTGGATACAGTTGCATTTGAACAGGTTTTGTTCTGAATACTTACAGTTTTCCTTCACTATCATTCTGCCAATGCTTCATATTCATATTACATTCACCCACCATACATGCTATATAATACTGGCAACTAAGAACACCATTAAATATGGCACTAATCTTTTGGAAAAATATGGCACATAAACATTCCAACAGTTTCTATGACAGACTCTCAGTAACTCCATGCATTCTCAACATCATCCTTATGAGTACAATTTATACAGCTAAACTCTCATTCCCATTATCTTTACTGTTGCGCCGTGCATCTTGTAGATTCACTAATTATCACACAACCAACAAATGCACTAATTGTATGTCATTTATTTTTAAATCACTTTTTAAAACACTTTCACTG
>JGI24700J35501_10930241_pt1 | contig 12364 bp, 16 predicted proteins | sample TergutTh196P1_FD_35501 | JGI IMG/M metagenome (IMG submission 35501) | reverse complement strand
CAGGGTTGAATTATTAACCCATTTGTGCCAGAATTAAATGCCCAGAGTGACAGGCAGGAGTTCTCGTCAGTGAAGAATTTGAAGGGTTACATGAGAGCAGCTGTAATTGGCCATCAGCAGTGGTCAGTGTTCTGTGCTTTTGAGCATCACACTGTGTGTTAGATATCTAAAATATTTGACTTCAAGGGTTAAAAGAAATGATACTTTGAGCTGGAATTTGATTTAAAACAAAATAACTTGTTTTCATGCAGATAAACACAAGGAGTTAAGTAAGAATATATCTTGATTTTGGAGCTAATAATTCATGTTACCACACCTTAAAATTGCCATTGTGAAGTACTAATTTGAGATTCCACACAGAGAAAATGTAATGTCATGTGCAAGGTTCTTCATTGGTATTGGTATCTCTTTCTTTGCAGTTGGCTGTTATAGGGCACTTTGCTGCATTGTCATTAGAACAACTGAACATCAGCAGAATCTCCATGTTTGAGGTGGAACGAATGGTTTTCATGCCTCAAGCCTCTAAAAGCCTGTCTGTCCTGATGACAGCTCTCCTGAGGTGGGACATGAAGAATGTATTAGTACATTTGTAGTCATATTTGAACATACAAAATTATTACCTGTAGTGAACAGAGTAGTACATAAAGCAAACGCTTATGACAAGAAATGTGAACATCTGAAGCGTCCATCCTGTGAGTGCTAGGCGGCAGATATGTCAGCCACCAGTTATCTTGAACATTATGCTTAACACCACTATCTTTTAGAACCACCATGCTTTCATTGTGTTCATTGAAGCCTAGGATTTGAATTTCATACATAACTAGAAAGGAAGCTTCTCAGTAAAGTGACATGTTCCTCTAGCTGCCAGCCGCCAACGTTGTTTGCAATAATGTGTGCTCAATTAAACATTTTAAAAATGTCCACTTTGGTTTATATTAGCTAGACGGCTGTCTCCTCTAAATATTTAGTTGTAAACTTGCACCACCTGCTGTGGTAACAAAAGTTACTCATATATGAAACTATGCGTAACGCCACTGTGGCCAGATATTGACTTGAGACTTGGGGTCAGCATGGCAACTGGTTTATTACCAGTTTATTGCAGTATACCGTTACAACAAGGCATGAAAGATATCTTTATTTTGTTACAGTAGACTTGATGGTGAAACAGTGTTTACATTTCGTGATCTTTTGTTATTCTTGCAGCACTCCACTATGTAGATTGAAACTCCATATGAAACCACCAATGCCGTACAGAACTTGGACGAAGAAGCTGGAATTGAAAGTGTCATACTGGTACAAGATGTACATAAAATCAGACAAAAATGCGAATTTTGTAAGTAGAGTTAGGTAACTGTATGGCTGTACAAACTTCAGAACTTTTGTGCTTATATACATATATGCATTGCACTTTATATTTAATCTGCTCACTTAGAGGCTGCCGATAATACCATGTTTACCAGAATATATGGTGACCCTTTTGATAAGATGACCTCACTTTAAAATATTTAGTGTTCAGGAAAATACCTATATTCACGTCACCTAGGGTTTTATGTTGCTTAGTGTTCACATGCTCTCACTTCAGTATTCAGTATAATTATTGCTGCAGCTGTATACAGTTTTCTTCATTCACATAGCCATTGCAGATACAGATACAATTACCATATTACCATATTCATAGAACGTGCTTAACTTGGTGTGTGATCATAAGGTGACTCCCCTCCCCCTACACCTTTCACATTTCTTTTATATTGAATTTAGGAATATTTTTATTTTATATACCAGTAGGTATGACAGATGGCTTAGAGTCTTAGTTCTGTAGTGCTGAGAGGCACATGTGAAATGCTTTTCTCTTCCAGATGTTTGAGAAGTTTGGGATTGAACATCAGTTCTGGAAGATCTTGGGTACTTGGAATCCTTTGGAGGAATATGAATTCCATGAGCTCAGTGTGTATCAAAGGGTCATACTCATCAAGGCCGTCTGTGATTACATTTTGGTAACAATCATAGAATGTCCTTACATTTACTAGAACCGTTTCTCAATAAGACTAAACTTACATTGAATCCAGTTACAGGATTTTTGTATGGCAGTTTTTTAACATTCTGCTTTGAAAAATACTCATCCATGTGTTTTAGTTACATTTCTCTGATGTCATTGGTGTTCTAGAATATTTCTCAAAACTGTGATGTTTACTGGCTAAGCAGCTTTGATATAAAAAATGCAATATAACGATGGATAAACATTTTTAAAAATAAATGAAACATAATTCACATACATTTGCTAATATGTGGCTTTGTTGGCAGCATTGTCTAAGTCATTACTGCTGTCATTTAGTCTCCAATTTTGGCTTTTTTATTTACATACAAAAAAAGTGGTGCATTGAAAATTTCATGTAATGGTAAGCCAGCAAAAATGTTCAAGAATCCCTGTTCTAGAAAATTTATTTGTATAATTGAATAATACTTTGTGATTCTCCTACACTGTCATCTATATATTACATTTACCAAATCACCCATTTAAAAAAAAAACTTTGGTTTGTACATCCTGTTGTGCCTGTAGTTAAACAGGTTGTAGAATGTGTAATATGGTGTCTAATAGCTTACGCAAAGCAGGATACTCAGAATAAGGTGGCTTAGAGGTATAAATGCCGAAGACTATGTTCTGTGATGGAATATTATCACATCCACTGTAATCAAAATTACAATGTTCATGTATGAATCCTTAAGACTAATGATTGACAGCTGCCTATTACCAGTTTTTCTTTTTGACTAGCAAAACCATAAAATCCTGAGAGACACAATAGCAGAGAAACGTGATGAATTTGGGAAATGCTTGGGTCAGGATCGTGCTGGTGCCAAGTTTTTCTACTTTCCACACTTATTGGATCAGTGCATAAGAATCTATCGGCAGACTTCAGAACCAAAGAGCTGGATGGACAGAGATCTGGAGTATACAAAACTTTTGGCAGAGAAGGTAAACGAATGTATGAAATCTGGAAACGTAATTCTGAAAATGTGTATTGCTTACCTGTAACACTGAATTGTACACTATACAGAATTGTTATGAAACTGGAGGCATGTTGAAATTATTTTTATGTTGAAGATATGTGAGAAGATATACAGTAGGTGATTCATTTCCATACATTTCCTATGACAATAGGAGTGTAACATTAAAATATGTCATTGCACATGACATGAATTACAACAGCATTAAGACACAACTTTTTGTATATGTGTCTGTTAAGTGGATTTACATCATGTGCATGTATTTTGAATGTGTTTGTAGTAATTCTGAGAGGAATTACTTTTTATTGGTGTATGATTTGTGGTTATGTGACTTAAAACTGTTAGTAATTAATGCAGATGAAAACAGTAATATACAAAGTTAATAATAAAATTGATGTGGTACAGCCTGTGTCAGAGGAAGTGGAGGCTGAATTAGCTGAACAGGGGAATGAACATTGATACAGTGGGATGCCCTTATGGCACAAGTGAATTGTTGAATTGTTTTATCAAGTAAAATTAAGGTCATAAGAAGCATTGTGGCCAGTGTTCCAATGAGTGTTATACTTTTCTGTGTAAGTTACCTGACCCTGTCCCTTGAAGAGATGATAAGGGCCTTGTTTTAATGACTTGAGAATGAGACAGACAGATGGTTGTCAGTCACTGGTGCTGTGGCAAAGGAAAAGGCCATGCCAGTAAAGGCATGTTTAAAAACTGTATCTGAAACTCAGGAATCTAGCATTAAAGGCTTTCCTTGTCATTCTTAATGCTCCAGGGCATCCACAGGACCTTGATCTCACCCATCCAAATCCAAGTTGAGTGTCTGTCCAACACCACCTCATTTGTGCTGCTGTTCAACTGTTCCAATTTTCAAGAGTTTACACTTGCCATGCCTTCCGCAATATCTTGGATGCAAGTTAGGAGACCCTTCTTAGTGTCAGCAAATGCTGGAAATTGTGCAGCATAGCCGATTGTATAGTACATGCAAGTATAAAGGACTCTGTAGTCCAGCTGATTGCACAACGCTGAATGACTTGTGGAAGAAATTTTGACCTTCAAGCAGTTAATGATTTTCAGGCATTCCTCACCCAGCAGGATGAAGTAAGGAGCATCTTTGTTTTAGCCCATAAAGTTGATATCCGTGAAGTATGCATCTCTGATGCTGCTCACATAACTGAGGATGGTCCTGAGCAGCTGACATTGCTGAGTGTTCATTGAACTATGAAACAAAGTTTATGACATTGTGGAGAGGCCCCATCTGACTACAATTATTGTAAAGAAAGGTCTCTAGATGACAGATGACATAGTCGGTCATTGCTTTGACATTGATGATTTCAAGGATATGTGCCAAAAACTTAAGCATGATATGAAGACCATCACAGCATGATACAAGGAGGCATATAAGGATGTGGAGAAGAGCACATAGCAGCCAATAGTTGCCCGTTTTTTTGCTAAGCCTTCTGTCTCCCTCCCCTGTACCATGTCCTTAGTGTTATTTTGAACACTGACAGTCATCCCTGTAAACAGCAGCGCAAATATTTTCATGTTTATTAATCATTAATTTACAGTTTGTCATGGTTTGTATGCCTTTGGTACTCCTAACCCCATTTTTCTGACTTTTATTGCATGTTATGAAAATGTTTGTTAAGAATTGGCACTACCATTAACAATAGATATTCAGCATTTTCAATTTATTTAGAACAGGTCTGTCGTCCAGTAAAATTCAGCTGTTACAAATCAGTCTGGCAGTTTTTACATAGTCTGTAGACACTTAGAAGTGCCTCAATCTGGGATTTATACTTCCAGTAAAATATCATGCTGTCTCTTAGATCACTGAATTTTTGGCGTTACCGCATGTGAACACATGAGTAGTGTATGTTCCCTGATACAGAGGAGGCAGTGAGTGAGTTACACTGTTTCACGAGAAAACATGGGGAAAGAGAACTAGGCCTTATGCAGAATAGCCTGCGAAGAGATGGGGATGCAAATAAGAGACCTGAGTAATTCAGAAACCAAATTGTGAACATGTGTGTGTTAAAGTGTCTTAGAAGTGCAGAAGTTTTCATTAACCCTCTGCTTTCAAGTTTTCCTATTACTCATCAGCCAGCTTAAGTTAACAAAGATACAGAAAAAATCCATTGATCGCAACTGAGGAGTTTTTGTTATTAATATGTGGGGGTTATTACAACATGTTTCATTCCAAAGGGACTATCTTTATGTAATATATATATATATACACACACACACACACACACACACACAAGGGGGTGCTGATAAGTCCTGAGCCCAACCTGGAAGGAAACAAGCTACAGCTACCAAACTTGGGATTTATTCAACATACTCCCCACAAAGCTCAATACACTTCTTAGCCCATTGCTCTAACTTTTGCAAGTCACTCAAAAAAAATTCAGAAGGTTGCCATCCAACCAGGACTCAGCGGCAGCAATGACCTCCGCGTTGAATGACAAATGGTGACCTTTCAATTGTTTTTTCAATCCAGGGAACAGGTGGTAGTTGGACGGGGCCAGATCTGGAGAATAGGGTGGGTGATCAAGACATTGGAAGCCCAGGTAGACCAGTTTCTTCTGGGTTGCAAGTGCCCGGTGAGCCAGGACATTGTCGTGCAAGAACAAGACCCCCTTTGTGACCTTCCCGCAGCGTTTTTCCTTCAAAATGTCCTTCAATTGCACCAGCAGAGATGAGTAATACTCCACGTTTATAGTTTGGGCCTTTGGAAGGTAGTCAAAGAGGAGGATGCCATCTTGATCCCAAAAAATCGAGGTGAGAACTTTTCCAGCGGATTTTTGCACTCGGATTTTTTTGGGGGCGGGTGAGTCACATGCCGCCACTCCATTGATTGTTGCTTTGTCTCCGGGTCATAGTGATAGAACCAGGTTTCATCCATGGTCATCAATTGTGACAGGAAATCATTTGGATCGCACCAAAAAAATTCCAAATTTGCTCAGATGACTGGCACCATTGACGTTTCTGATCCCGTTCAGGCATTTCGGGACCCACTTCGCGGAGAGCTGCATGTCCAAATCTTCATGAATGATGGACCCAACCTGCTCACATGAGATGCCCAGCTGCTCAGGTATTGATTTAACTGAAATCCAGTGGTGTTCCAAGATTAGCTCATGAATTTGATCAATAATCTCTGGGGTGGTCACTGTTTTGGATCGTCCAGGATGAGGCGCATCACAGGTGGGAAAACCGTCACGTTTAAACTGGGCCACCCAGTTTTTGATGGTGGCATACGGTGGTGCATGTTCCCCTAATGTTTCTATCAGAATTGCGTGAATTTCCTTCGGTGCCTTGCCTTGCAAGGGGGATGGGGACTTGATGACCGCTCGCGTCTCGATGTTGTTGAAATTGCGCACGTCACCTGACATGCTTCCTTTCAGCCTCTGTAACAAGAAAATACTTGCAGTTTGGCACATGAACGGATCACTCTTTCCAACGACACTGTCGATTCCGTCGTATGACATCAGGAAGTAGGTCGGGCTAAGGACTTATCAGAACCCCCTCATATATATATATATACATACACACACACAAACACACACACACACAAACACAAATAACCGATTTATGTGAAAGTGTAATTCGGGTGTGCATTAATGTCTTTTTTCCTTTGTAGATTTTGTGGCTAAGTGGATGAGAGAATGTTTTTCGCCTTTATTCTGAGCGATCTGTTGATTTTTGGTAGTAGTCGAGGTAATTTTTGGAAGGTGGTATGAACCGATTTAAGATCAGCTCAACTTACTTTCTTGTCTCTTTGGTGCATCTGTAGGGGTTGTGGAAGTAGTTCACACAGTTGTCTACTAGATGTTAGGCATGTATACAGCACAAAATTGTATCGTAAGCAGTCGATAAGTGACAATGTAGGGAAATGTGTGAAATCAGATTTTTGGCAAATTAGGACCTGGAATTAAAATATGTTGTATTGTGGGGGGTGGCCAGCAACATGAGCTCTGTGAACCACACTTCAGGCAGCAACTTAGGCAAGAGCCATTCATTAGTAACATTTTTTGCTTGTATTATTGCTTTTATTTCTGTTCATCCAGTTGCAGTAGGTTAGTTGTGGTTGGTTCTGAATCTCCTTTCTTTAGATATCTTTTAAAACGTTATTCATGTCCTGCCTTGTGTGCATGTAAACTACCTGAATGCCATGTTACATTTTTACAGGCAATTTGCATGAGGCATGTTATGGCCACCCCTGTTCTGTAGCTTAACCTAGTCTTGTTTTTGTGACGTGATACAAAGTATTTTTCCATATTGATATATAAGAGGTTGAAAGCTGATGACCAAAATTTTAGGGGGTTGGGACAGGGTGGGAAATGCCTACTTTAATGAATCCTGTTTCTAATATTTGATGACTGGTGAATTTCAGTGTAATGGCAGCACCACCGTAAAGCGTAGGGGAAGGAAAGCAAAGAATCGTGGTAAAATAGCAAAGGAGAAAAACCATTCTGATATTGCGATCACCAGGAAGTCACTGAGAAACACACCAAAACCTATGGAAATTAGTGTGAGTGTATTGGCATCAGCATCACACCAAGCCAATGAAAGCTCAAATTGTGGTACAACAGGGTATGAGGGCGAAGCTTCGTCAAACGAAAGTGGTTTAGAAGTGTTAGGTAATAAGCACTCCAGCCCACGAACTGGACTTTCTCCAAGTAGCATTAATAAAAATCTATCTGAAGAGACACAACATGAACCGTCCATTAGCACATCTTGTGGTATTGATACACTTTTAGAAAATGAGCCTAATTCTAGTCAGACTTCTGTATCAGAAGGCGTTTATACTTCTTATAGTGAATCTCGTCATAACAAGTGTTCAAGTGGATGTTCTGACTCAGTGTCAAGTTGTAATTTAGAGACCAAACAAGCATGTGATGTCGATTGCAACAATAAGGTTCTGCCTGTAATGGTTGAGAATAAAAGCGATTTCACAGTGGATCAGTCTGAATGTGTGAGTGTACAAAATATGCCTTCATACCAAACACAAAATATACATGAGGACAGCAATACAGTTATAAAAGTGTCTAAAACAAGAAGACCACTGTATAATCCACACTGGCTGGAACCGAATCCAGATGACTTCAGATTAGTGGTAGACACAGTCGAGGGCGTGAGACAACTTTTGACGAAGTACCGTGATGATGACAGTGTGGTAATGAGCAGGCAGTCGAATAAGAAGGTGAGGTATTGCCATTTGACAGTTAAGTTGTTACTGTATTGTAATTGCCGTAGTTTGTGTATTGCTTTCGTTACATGATTTTCCAGTTTAGTTGCAATATAACTGCATGAAAAATGTCAGGATTAAACACCTTTAATTGACAGTAAAATAATTCTGTGAACTGTGATAAACACTATCTTGTAACTTGCTATTGATGGTTATGGTGTCTTAAACTGAGGGCAGGAAGGAGTTACAGGTTTAAATAGGCATGATGTTACTTTATGTGACTTTATTGCACAAATGATCCTAATTTGCCCAAAGAAAATGCATAAGTTTTCAAGCATTCCAGGATACCATTATCTTACCAAGTTAACACCTTGCCGTCAGGCCACGTAGAAAGTCATGATTGCTATCCCATGCATTGTTGATGGGTCACGTCTTTCTACGTTTTTGTACACGACATCCTGCACGTGTTTGTCAACTGGTCTGGCTGACTTATCGCTTGAAGGTTATCGACAGCTTGATGCAGGATGCTTGGGTCTCAAGTTACAAACAAACAGAATGGTCATGACCCCTTATTTTTAGAACCATAAGACTGCAACAAAGGGATCACTCATTCAGATACTCTCTCTGTTTTCCTTCAGTTGCAATCATGACTTAGCGTAGGAATGTTCTGCAAGAGGACGATATTCTGTGTTACGCGTTCTGATGTCTCTGATTATAGTGACAATGAAAGTTTGGACAGTGATAGTAACGTCCCCACAACTAGTTGACGTAAACAATTGCGATATTCTACTGGTCCACTGACCCCACATTTTCCACACCCATTTTTCTTCACATCTATCAAGACAATTTTCATAACACTGTGAGATTAGCTCAGACATTGCTAGACAGAAATGTGAGAGTCTGTGGCACTAAGGGGGCTAACAGGGGCATTCCACATGACCTAGAAGGGAAGGCAAGCACTTGACAAAAGGGAAGTCAGTGTTCTGTAGGAATGGTGACGTAATGGTGCAAGTGTGGAAGGACAAGACTTGTGCGAATGATAAGCATGATCCATGATGCAACAATTGTAAACAAAGGGAGGAAAGACAGGAAAACAAACATGGAAATAAAGAAGTCTTATGCCGTTGTCCAGTACAGTAAATTCATAAAGGACTTAGACAGGGCAGACCAGTATTTCAGTTATTACTGAGTTCTGAAGAAAACTGTAAAATGGTCAAAGAAAAAGGTGGTACTAGATCTGCTAAACTGTGTGCTCTTCAATGCATTTTTTGTGTACAGGACACTAAATACAAAGTAAAGTAAAGTACAAGAACTTCCTGCAAAAGGTAGGAAAGTCCTGGTTATCAGAAGTCCAGAATCAAAGTGAGTCAGATTCTGATGACCTTCAATTGCCAGAGAAGGGGTCCTAAACAGGACCCACCAGGCAGACTTTCCGGTGATTTCGTAATACACAAACTTGAAAAAATTTTTGGTGGTGGGGAAGGAAAAAAGAAGTATCCTGCAAGACAGTTTAAAGTGTGTGCTGCACATAAGCGAAGCAAAACTAGAAACATTTGTAAATTATGCGTTGTTCCGCTTCACAAAGGTCTTGTTTTGAGAAATACCATTCAGTGACGAACTACTAGACTATCTATATGCAGTTTCTGAAGTCTCGGGCTCAGGAGCATAATCTACAGTGTCAAACTGTAAGTAAGAATATGTTATGGGGTTGACTATTCAAAGTGTTTGAAATATCTGGGAACTGGGGGTATTTAATTAAAAGACCATCTGGTCGGCAAGGTGTTAACAATGTCCTGGGTACTTCCAGTGAAGGGTTTGGGGACTTGATAGGTTCATTTCTGTCACACATAACATCTTTAACCAATAGGGGAATTTTAACATATTTAGATCCACTCTTAAGTCAGTGATAAAGTTTCATGCAGTGAGCCTCCTATGCAGGCTGCCAAAAATTTGACTAGGACCTAGTGAGTGACCACGCATGTGAATTTAGTGATAAGTTATTGTTAAAGCAGTGAAGGTAAAGGTAAAGCAGTCCCTCTGTAGGCCTGGACAGGCCCTGAGGGTTCCAGGAGGTTGAGGCCTTCGGAAGGTGGCTGGTCTGTAGGGCTCCCAACCTTACAACCTTTATGTGCCAATTGTCTTTGCCACTGTTAAAGCATGTGTGGTAATTTCAGTGATCTGCTTTGTAAAAATTTATATAATTGTTAGAACTTTATGTTGATACATATTTTAAGAGGTTACAAAAGGACTGTTGTTTTGCTGTTTTATTATAGGTTTCTGCTTTTTCATGTTTTTACTGTTGAGTGTCCATGTGGTGTGTCTTACTCAATTAAGTGAGAGATTCCTTGTTCTGAAAGTTGTTTCAAAACAGCCAGACATGTGGAGAGGCATGGCGGTATCATTAGTCTCACTGTACTGATAGAATAAGTTACTGGATATATAACAAGTAATTGAAATGATTCACAGTATTTCTTTGTGCATTTTTTGTTTCAGTCGGGGAAAGGATGTCGTCCATTGTGTGAGGTTAAGTTGTTTCGTCAGTTGTCATCACTTTTGAGTGACTTGGATTGTGTGGAAATAAAAATTCTGGCAAATACCAGATCTGCTCGTGAGAAATTGTACAAGGAGTGGGTGGAGTTCAGCAACAGGTATAGTTGTTCTGGATATTGTTTGTATGTTGCTACTGCCCAAACAGGATTTGGTGATGAAATTTTAGGTTCAGAAAGTAAAGTTGTACCTCAGTATATTGCTGCTGTTTGTTCAATGCAGTTTGTGGTGATGTATCAAGGGTAACAATAAATAGAAATACAGTATTACAGGAATTTTTCTTCACAGATCTTTATGGGTGCTAAAAGAGGATGATGCTGTACTGGGGGCTGCTTTATTAGCGTTTGATGGTAGTGATTATACAGAATGCTATCTTGAGGAATATGATGCCATTTAGTTTACATTCTTCCAAAATGTTTGTTAGTTTTTACCTTACTGTAGAGTCACATTTCAGAAGAGGTTATTTTTCAAGACTTCTTTGGTTAATTTCGAAGTATCAAGAATTGGCCTTATGTATCACCAAAGGCTTTTTAGATGCCAGTTTATTGCCAGGGATTTGTTCACTAGATTGAATATGAAAGTAGTGCTTATGTAATATGCACACTATTAGGTTATATCTCTCTTGTAATCATTTAAATTCTGGACTGCTCAAACATCACAGCCAATTTATTTATATTCTGGACTGCTTGAAGATCACAGCCTATTTTTTTTATTCTGGGCTGCTCAAACATCACAGACTGCTCATTTATATTCCACACTACTCAAACATCACATCATGCTCATTCATGTTCAGGACTGCTCAAATATCACAGCTTGTTTCTTTATATTCTGGACTGCTCAAACATCACAGCCTGCTTGTTAGCACATCTTCATGTTAAGGAGTTCCCAGGTTCCAATGTCTTTCAGGAGACCAGCTGTTCTGGTCATCGTTTATAAAGGATTTTCTTGGTCCCTGTAGGCAAATACTAGAGTACCTCAAATTGTGTTAAGACCACTTTCACATAATTTCAGACTGATTTCTAATCATATCGCGCAACACTTTCTAAAATATTTGTAGCTGTTGAAAACAGGAATGTGAGGCTTGTGAATGTAAGTCTTGATCGGGCTCTGTTGGGGCGTGGCAAATCCCACATTCGTGTTATTGACATGACGTCATTCCAGAGGGATGAATTCATGACCCATGGCCTGCATCTAAATTCACGAGGCCAGAGGAAGCTTACACTTCTTATTCCTAAGAGTGTAGGTGATAACAGTGTGTGAAGTATTAGCAGTAGGCCTGTCATTACCAGTACAAGACCCTCCCCTTTTTTATTTTAAAAGCAGAAGTACAAAGGTGTTTAAGATACATTGATTGTATTTACCTAGAGTCTGAAAACCAAGACAGAATTGTAGATTCATCTAATTTACTACAGATCCTTCATCAAAATATTAGGGGACTAAGAAGCAAAACTGATGAGTTAATAAATTGTGTAGCAATAGATAACAATAATCCCCATGTACTATGTTTTAGTGAGCATCACATGGAGGAACAGGACCTGCTACACCTCACATTACCAGGCTATATATTAGGATCAAGTTTCTGCCATCAAAATCTACAGCAGGGAGGTGTGTGTATTTTTTTTTTTTTTT
>JGI24700J35501_10930240_pt1 | contig 12364 bp, 9 predicted proteins | sample TergutTh196P1_FD_35501 | JGI IMG/M metagenome (IMG submission 35501) | reverse complement strand
CTTCACGATTGTTCCACGTTATCCCCAAAATGAAGTAGTCAAACGCCCTTTTTACTACATTCGTTTTTTTGTTGATTCGATTTTGAAGTTCAATAAACGCCCGTCGTTTTTGACTGGTCAATTTTAAGTCCTGTGTGCGGGGTGCGCCTTTTTTTTCCTTTGATATTATGTAGGCGTATTGCGTGTCAACCGAAACTTCGCCCTCAATTTTGGGCATATAGGCGAAAGTTCCCTCCATAAATTTTAACTCTGTTATGAAGATATTTGTCGCCTTTGCCAGAATGTCTGCACCTGTGTTGTTTTTGAAAGCGTATTGCAGAAATATATCGTACATTGGACTTATATCGATAACTTTTTGGTTGTTTAGCACCATACTTCCCAAATATTGGCTTTTTTTGCTGTTTTTGCTCACTTTTTCACCTTTTCTACACCGTACCGTTTTTGTACCGTTTTTGTACCGTTTTTGTTTTTGAAACGCAACCTCACTCAAATCAAGCCATCAAGCCATCAAGCCGTGCCGACTTCCAAAGTTGTGGTAATCATTTCTTGGATTACCCTAGTGGCGACAATTTCCTCTTCGCCGACTTGTAAGCCGTTAATTCTGGTTATGTGTATGACAACCTCTTGCTCGCCAGGGGTGCCTGCGCGGATAACTTGCGAAAATGTGCTGCTTTCGCCTGGGTTTGCTACGGTTTCTGTTTCTATTGGAATTTCCTCGGTGCGGGTTACTTCTTCTACTGTGCGTACCGATAAATAGGGGCGTAACGACTGAATCCGCAAAACCTCGCCAACCTGCAATATCGTGGTTGACGAAATTGTGGGGTTGTTCGCATACAACTGCTCCAAAGTTATGCCGTGCCGCAACGCTATTATGCCCAAACTGTCGCCTGGCTGCACAATGTAATCTTCCGTAACGGTTGCATCGCCCTCCAACCTTGCCAAAATTTCCTCTAGCGTGTTCAGCTGGCTTTCGTCAATGTCAACGTTGGACATAACGAAATCTTCCACAAATTCCACAGAAACGTACTCTGGTGCGAACATATACGGCTGTTGCAACCGCCGTATTAGTTCGTTTGCGTCCGCTTGGTTTCGCAAAACGCCTACTCGGCTGCCCTCGACTTCCACCGCAACGCCCAAAATTCTAAATTGCAAATTTTCCACTAACATATTTACCGCCTCGTCAAACGAAACAATGTTTTGGCTAGATGTGTTCACTCGGGCAATGCTGATTGTGTCGCTTAACACAATGCGGGCGTTTTCCAGAGCCTCCAAACGGTTGATTGCCGCCATTCTTAATGCGGTATCGGTCATTTCGTCCGTTAGTTCAATAAAAGCCAGCGGCTCAATTTCAGATTCAGAGTCGGTGCTGGTAGATGTTTCAGAACTTTCGCCGTTTTCGCCATTTTCGTCATTAACATTTTCGGGGGTGCTTGCCGCAACGCTTGCGATGTTGCCCATGTTGCTTGCCGCAACCGCCGATTGCGGAACGCCGATATATATTGCGATTGCGTTATCCCTTGTCATGTTCCAAAATATCAAAAAAGCCATTGTTGCCACCAAAATAACCGCCGAGACAATTCCCACCAATTTTGTTCGGTGTAAAAAGCGGCGTACTTTGCCCACTCTTCTTGAAATCTTACGAGAGACGGGCGTTTTTTTAACATATTTTGCCCGTTTTGGCGTATATTTGCCCGTTCTTCCGCTTGTTCTGGCTGGCTGAACTTTCGGCGACTGCCGCAATGGCGGTGCTGGTTGCCGCATTTGCGGGATATTCACGGGCGTTGGGCGAATCGGCGTATCAGGCGGCAAATTGTCCATCGGATTTGACGGCAGTTGTATACGCTTAATCGGCTTGTTTGCTCTAACGGGTTTGGGCAATGGTTTCATATTGGACATATTGGTCATATTGGACATTTTTACACCACCTTTTGCGCCGTTATTTAAGGCAATATTGTAATAAATTGTGCGGTATTAGTATTTTCAAGCATTACAACATAAAGTCGCATTTGTGTACGCAAGTCGGCAAAGTTCAAAGTGTTGTCGGTTGCGGTGTTTACCGTGTTTCCGTCCACTCGGATTGTGCGGCGGCTGGCTGGCACTGCGCCGTCGCTGGGAATGGTTACAACCATCGTATGCCCGTGCCGCAACGATTGCACCGTGCCTATAAAGCCAATATCCGTCTGTATTTGCGACGATATATCCAATATTTCTACGTGGTAAATTTCGCGGCTTTCCATGGAAACTCGTAACTCCATGCCCAACCGCAAATTGTAAATATCAAAAACCTCTGGCGGAAGTGCCAACCTTGATATTGTGCCGTTTGCTTGCCTTAACGTGATTGTGTCTAGCTGTTGAGATATGTGCATCTCCTCCAAAAAGCCTGTAACTTCCGAGTTAAGCCCCTGCGCCTGAACCGTTGCAAGCCTGTCAAATTCCACGTGGGCGGTTATGTGGTCGCCAATCCGCAAATCGAACCAGCGCGCCGAAGTTGCCCCGTTGCGTGAAAATTGGGTTGCTCCGCCTAGCGTGGTTTCGGTGGCGACGGGCAATTCGTGGGAATGTCCGTTAAAATCCTCTATAACCAACACAGGGCGTTGTTCCAAGAAATAGCGAGCAATCAGCGTTCCTTGTACTATGCGGGTCATATTGGGTAGTTGCAGACTGTGCAAAATATTTGGGCTGCTGTAATCAAAAACAACAATCTCGTTTCGCCGCAATTCGCCTAAAGTTACTGGTGCATCGCCGCGCCGCATGGTTGTGTGCTGTGTTATAAGATACGTGTTATCCTCAAAAACGACTTCGCCCGTCAATATGCGAACCCGAGCGGTGCGTATTGTTATAACTGGGCCAGCCGAAGATGTTGCCGTGTTCAAAATTATACCCTCACGGCGGAACAATACAGCGTTATTAGGCGGAACTGCACCAATGGGCGGAAATAATGTAGCTGGCAAATCGCCGAAACTGGGCAAATCAGATAAATCTGGCAAGTTGGGCGGTGCTGTAACGGTCGGCGACGGCGTTGGCGTTGGCGAAACAGGCTCGTCGGGCAAATCGGAATCGGGGATATTTGTCGTATCATTTTCGTTTGGCGTTAAAACTGGTGTGTCAAAGGGTTCTCGCACAAGCATACTGATAATTTGGTTGTTTGGGTTAAGTCCAACGGCGGCAAGCAAGCCAGGAGTCAAATCTTCTGGGTATATGCGTTCGTTATCCAGCATAATCACGGGATTATTGGAAAATTCGTAAACGCTGGTTCCGTCTTCGGTGGTTATTTGTATGGCGTTGGGCTGTACGGCGTTAATTGTGCCGTGGAACGTACGAGAAAACGGGCTTTCCGCAGTAGGCGTTGGCGGCGGCGTTGCTGTTGTTGGCGGCACATTGCCTGATGCTGGCGTGTTTGCCGCGCCAGGCGTTCCAGGAGCAACAATATTTAACGTGTAAAACATTTGTGCAAGTTCTGCGCGGGTAACGTGGCGGTTGGGCGAAAAATAGCCGTCATAGGTGGTAACTATTCCCAAATTGTACGCTAAATATGCGTATTGCCTGTACATTGCACTAATTGCGGCGTTATCGGTAAAAGTAAACGTTTGCGTTTCGGGAAACTCGGTTTGGTTGGCAAGCCGCAAAATAAACGCCGCCGCCGCCTCTTTGGAAAGCAACGCAATCGCCTCCGAGCCGTTTGGTGCAACAGAAATAAAATTGAGCAAATCGTTTTGGTTGACGATTCCCAACTCCATTAAAAAGGCAATTTCTCGGTTGGCAATTCTGCGCCAACTTGGGTGTGCGTTTGCCATTGCCGTAAGCGTTGCACCGTGCCTATTGTACGCCAAATCGAACATAGCTTGATCGGCGGGTGTTATACTGGCTGGCGAATAGCGAAAACCTGCCGCCATTGCCAAAATTATCGCCGTTTCAAAGGAATCTGGCACTCGGCTTGGGTTAAAATTATTAGAGGCATCGCCCACCATGTAACTGCCGTTTGCTGGGCTTGAAACCCACCGTATTGCGTCCAAGGCAAAATGATTAGACGGAACATCTAAAAAACTGCTCGCTTTTACCGCACTTGGCATAAGTGCAAAAAATACCGCTAACATCAAAATCCGTTTTACATATCTCATACTCTATTTGTACATAACCAAATAAACCAGTATTTCTGGCCATTTGTTCATGCACCGCTCCTCTCTTTATTTTTTATTCTAAATATTAAAACCGTGGGGCTCCCGCCTATCGGAGGGCAGGCCGCCCTTGACCCGCATCTTTTTTTACGGGGATTGTTTTGTGTCGTAATCATAAACTTATTAATTTTTCGGTTCTACGCAATAAAACACGCAATTTTCAAACTCTTGTGATATATTTTTTATTGCCTTAAAAGCGGCGGCTTCCTTGTCGAAGTAGGCGAAAACGGTTGGGCCGCTACCTGTCATGCTTGCTCCTAGGGAACTTTGGTTGCGGAACGCTGCCAATAGTTGCAAAATTTCGGCGTGTGCTGATGTGGCGACTGGTGTTAAGTTGTTGGCTAAGTTTTCGGCTATTTTTTGCACGTTTTGGGATTTTACTGCATCTGCAACGGTTGCCGTTTGGCGTTCTTTGGGATATTTTAAGGTGTCCCATGCGGCGTAAATTTCTGCGGTGGATAATTTTAGCGGCAAATGAGCCAAAACTATTGTTGTAGGCGGGTGGTTCGGCAATTTTGTAAGCAAAGTGCCTGTGCCAGCCGCAAGCTGCGTTCCGCCGTTTATGCAAAACGGAACATCTGCACCAAGTTCGGCGGCAATTTGCAACAATTTTTCGTTAGGAATTTTCAGCCCAAACAATTCGTTGCAACCCCTTAATGTGGCGGCACAATCGGCACTGCCGCCCGCCAAGCCCGCCGCAATGGGAATATTTTTGCGTATCTCTATAGAAAGCCCATGCGGCACGTTGTAGCCTTGCAAAATTCGCTCCGCTGCTTTGTAGGCTAAGTTGCTTGCATTTGCAGGGCAATCGGCGGCATTCGTTGTAATGCTTATCCCCCGCGAAAAATTTTTTTCCAAGATAATTGTATCATATAATCCGACAGTTTGCATTACCGATTCCAAATTGTGGTAGCCGTCCGCACGTTTTTCCAGTATATCTAGCGTGAGGTTGATTTTTGCCCACGCTTTTGTAATAAAAGTTTTCATAATTATAGTATACAACATATTTATTAATTTGTCTATTTTATTTTTTTGTGGTACAATATTTGTTAGAAATTTTCTGCAAAAAATTTTGAAGGAGGGATCCCCATTGTTTGGAAGGAAGAAAAAAAACGACTTTTCCCAGCCGCAACGCTCTTCGATTGACATTTTGCTAGAGGAAAGCAAACGATTATTAAAAGAAAGTGAAACAGAAAAATTACGCATGGGCAGAGTGCCATTTGATGCGTCGCCAAAAGTGCTAGAAATTTTTGAAAATTTGTCAAAAACGTTCCAAAATTACAACGCTACTAACGATTTTAACGTGATGAAACATTCTTTGGCTAACAAGGCGCTAAAAATAGGGCTGTACGATGCCAAATTGCCGCCAGAGGGAAATCCGCTGTCAGACCCAGAGTATCCAGTAAATTGGTCGCTGGAATTTAGGCAGTTGCTAGGCTTTTCGGACGAAATGGATTTTCCCGATAAAGTCGGCTCTTGGAGTGCTTCGATTCACCCTGACGACGTTGGTGCTGTAGTTACCATGTTTACCGCATTTTACGCCGATACTTCTGGCAGAACCCCTTATAACGTGGAACATCGCTTAAAAATGAAACATGGCGAATATCGCTGGTTTCAAGGTGTAGGCGAAATTTTGCGTGCCGCAAACGGCACTCCCCTGCATATTGCGGGTATGATACGGGATATTCATGCCGAAAAATTAGAACGTGATGCCTCCAAAATAGTTGTTGGCTACGATGACCTACTTGAACGTGTTGAAAGTATTTACGAATCGCTAAAAGCGGGCAATACCCATGTTGTGGGCAATGTTGCCAATCTTTCCCCAGAAATGAACGAAATTTTAATGTTCATCGATAAAATATTGGCTAGGGTTTACAGGCAACAGGAATACGAAAACACCAAAACAAAGCTAATAATGGAATCTTCCGACTTAAAATTGTGGGATATGGAAGTAGATGCGGGCGACCCTGTTAATCCGAACAATAAATTCACGTGGTCGGACGAATTTAGGCAGTTGCTGGGCTTTTCCAACGAAAATGATTTTCCGAATGTATTGAGCAGTTGGTCGGATAGGTTGCACCCAGACGACAAAGAAGCCGCAATTAACGCATTTGCCGCACATCTACTGGATAAAACAGGGCAAACGCCGTTTGATGTAGAGTATCGTTTAGCACGAAAAAACGGCAAATATCTTTATATTAGGGCACACGGCTCAACTTTGCGTGATAAAGACGGCACTCCACTAAAAGTTGCGGGCGCAATACAAGATATTACCAAACAAAAAGCCGATGCCATCGACAAAGAAGTTTCGCTGTTGCGGCTAGATTTACTGCAAAAATCCATAAATATTGCCCTTTGGGATATGGTAGTTGATGCAACAGACCCCGTCAGCGGCGATAACGAGTTTTGGTGGTCGCCAGAGTTTCGGGCTTTGCTGGGCTACAACAACGAAAGTGATTTCCCCAACCGTTTAGGCTCGTGGAGCGATAACCTGCACCCAGAGGATAAAGACCGCATTTTGAAAATGTTCTCGACAGCCTTGATGGACAGAACGGGCAAAACGCCAGTAGATTTTGATTATAGAGTTCGCCGCAAAACGGGCGAATATATATGGTTTCAGGCGGACGGCTCAATTTTGCGCGATGCAACTGGCTTACCTTTGCGGGTAATCGGCTCTGTTCAAGATATAACGCACCAAAAAGAGCAGAAAGACCTGCTGGAAACGCTAATAACGGAATTTACCGCGGCGATGGAAGAAATGATAAAACAAATTGAGGCGATATTGTCAACCGCAAAATCGCTTGCTAAGGCGCAGGAATCCAATTTGCGGCTATCGGTGGAATCGTCCAACAATGTAAACGAAACGCAGACGATAATTGCGGCGATAAAATCGATTGCGGCACAAAGTAATATTTTAGGCTTAAATGCGTCCATAGAGGCGGCACGGGCTGGTGCGGCTGGTCGTGGCTTTTCGGTAGTTTCGGAAGAAGTGCGTTCGCTGGCAAAAAGTAGCCGTGCGTCCTCGGAGCAAATCGAGCAGAAGTTGAGCGTATTGCGCGAATCGGTGGAAGAAATAGTAACAGCGATAACCAGCACCGACAAGCTAGTAACCGAGCAAAGCAACATAGTAGCAAACCTAAAAAACAACCTGGCAGACGTTAATTCAATGTACATAAGGCTTGTAGAAATGCTTAAATCTTAATGCGTACAACAAGCATTTGTAAAAATCCCGAAAATCCTAAAACCATAAAGCCAAAAAAGCCAAAAAAGCTAAAATTTACAGTTGGATTTTCGGGTAACTAAATTTTTGGGTAATTAAATTTTTGGTAAAAGGAGCAAAACATGATTAGAACAAGATTTGCGCCAAGTCCAACGGGCAGTATGCACATTGGCAACCTGCGGACGGCGTTGTATGAGTATCTTATAGCAAAGCGGCATGGCGGCGTTTTTGTGCTACGCATCGAGGACACCGACCAAAGTAGGCTTGTCGACGGTGCTATGGGTATTATTTTTGACACGTTAAAACTTACGGGGCTAAATTATGACGAAGGCCCGCTGGTTGGCGGCGATTACGGCCCGTACATTCAAAGCGAACGAAAAAGCCTGTATATGCCGTATGCAAAAGAATTAGTAGAAAAACAGCACGCATATTATTGTTTTTGCACAAAAGAGCAGCTAGAAAGCCGAAATTTGCAAAAATACGACCGCCATTGCCTAAATTTGCCCCAAAATCAAATTGCCGAAAAACTGGCAAGCGGCACGCCTTTTGTAATACGGCAGTTTATCCCAGCGGGCAAAACCACATTTAAGGACGAAATTTTTGGCAAAATAACGATTGAGCATGAGGAGATTGAAGATCAAGTGCTGATAAAATCGGACGGAATGCCGACTTATAATTTTGCAAACGTGATAGACGACCACACAATGGCGATAACGCACGTTGTCCGTGGCAGCGAATATTTGACATCGACACCGAAGTATAATTTGTTGTACAAGGCTTTTGGCTGGGATATTCCGACATATGTGCATTTGCCGCTAATGCTGAACGAGCAGGGCGAAAAGTTATCCAAGCGGCACGGGGCGGCATCTTTTCAGGATTTGCTGGATATGGGCTATTTGCCAGCGGCGATAATAAATTACATTGCATTTTTGGGCTGGAGTTCACCCGATAACCGTGAATATTTCACGCTTGCCGAGTTGGCGGAAGTGTTTGACATAAAGAATATAAGCAAATCGTCGTCGCTGTTCGACCACAAAAAATTGGCGTGGATGAACGGCGAGCATATAAAACGGCTAGATTCCGAGGTTTTTTACAAAATGGCATTGCCTTTTTTGGAGAGCAGTCTAAAGGGCAAAACGGCAGATTTTCGTGATTTTCGTAAAATAGCAAGCACGGTGCAATCCAGAATAGCTTTCCTAAAGGAGATTCCCGAATTGTTGGATTTTGTGGACAAGTTGCCAGAATATGACATTGCGTTATTTGTGCATAAAAAAATGAAATCCAGCACGGAAACGGCGTTGGCGGCATTAACGGCAATTTTGCCCCTTTACGAAAAAGTTTCAACGGAAGATTGGCACAACGACAACCTATACAACATTGCAGTAGAATGCGGCAAAACGCTGGAATATAAGAACTCGCAAATATTGTGGCCAATCCGCACGGCTCTATCGGGCAAGGAATCATCGCCAGGCGGTGCATCAGAACTTTGCGAAATGTTTGGCAAAGAGGAAAGTTTGCGTAGGATTGGGGTTGCGATTGGTAAGTTGGGGGGGACTTGATGTATTCAAGCAACTTGAAAATAATCGGGTGTGGTAGCAAAAAATTTGCCCATATTTTGTGGCAATCGTGGCAGTTCGCAAAAATCCCCCTGTTTAGGGGGATTTTTTGCTTTAGCTTTTTCTTAACCTAAATTTCCTAAGCCGCAAACCCTTAAAACTTACAATTTTTTTATCATACGCAAATATTTGTCGTCTATTTTTTGAAACACTTCAAAGCCGTTATTCTTGTAAAATTTCACTATTTTTGGAATTTCTGCACATTCTAACATCGTGTAACGTCCACCTACTATCCTTTTAACGTCAATAATGGCACTCAAACACTCGTCAAGCAAATAAGCCCCTGAAATATTTTTTCCAAGGTTAAAATCCTTTCCAAGCTGACCAATTAATATTATCCCGACAGATTGCACATCTTTTGAAAATCCGTCTAATTTCTTCACAAGGTTTTTAGAAGTGGACTCTTCAAAAACTATCGAATGCAAAGAAAGCGTATAATAAGCCACAAGGCTTTTATCCTCAAAAATTAAGTAAGTGCGGCTTTTGTTGCGACGTTCAAAATCAAACGCCTTATTTTTCAAGAAATTTTCTACATCGGCATCTTTGCAATTAAAATTTTGTATAGCGTTTTTTATGTGCGTTTCAAGTTCCGTATTTGGATTAACGTCTACTAAGTGGATTGTGTCGTATTTGAAAATTGTTTCATCCATTCTTTACCTCTTTCCAAACTTTCTTTATGCCTACGAATCGCCTCTTCTGAAACAGGCACAGCTGGACGATCGAGTACCTCCGCTATAATTTCCGCCTCTTTTTGACCTATTATCATGGTTCTCTCATACGTTATAGTTGCCATTTTTTTGCTCCTTTCAAGCATTTTTTATTATCGTATCATAAAATAAATTGTTTGTCAACATTTTCAAAAAAATTTTTTAACGTCTGCTAAGTTGACTGCGGCGTATTTGAAAATTGTTTCATCCATTCTTTACCTCTTCTCAAACTCTCTTTGTGCATACGAATTGCCTCTTCTGGAATCGGCATGGCTGGTTTGTCAGCTATTTCCGCCCAACGTTCGGCTTCCTCTTGATTTACTAATATTGTCCTATCATACGTTATAGTTGCCATCTTTTTGCTCCTTTCAAGCATTTCTTGTTAGCTTATCACAAAACAAGTTAATTGTCAACAATTTTCCCAAAAAAATTCCCCTATTTGCCAAACTGCCAAACAGGGGAATTTTTCCACGTTCGTTTTACTTCAACTTCAACTTCAGCTTACAACTAAAACTTCCCTAAACCACAACCCCTCCAAACTCGCCAAGCCCCAAATCAAAATACCGCTCATCTAGCGATTCAGAACCATCGTGCAAATTCTTCCAGTTTGCGTGTAGCACTACATCTTTCGTTAGCTTGTCGCTGAAATTCCAACGCTCGCGCTCTTTTGCCTCTTTTGTTGGGTCGTTTTCTGCCTCGGTGTCGAGTATGTACCAGCCCTCTAATATGTAGTTGTCTCGGCTGATGGCGGGCTGCTCCAGTTTTTCGCGGCGTTTGTAATATTGATAATACGATTTCTCGTGAGGGTCTAACACAAACTCCACTATCAGCTTGCGGCGCTTTAGCCACAGGATAAACCATGTGATGCCGCCCGCCGCCGCCGCAATCGGGGCTAAAAACAGCAGCCACAGCGGCAAGCCCGATTCCGCGTACCACAGCGGAATAAACGCACTCAGCGGAATTTCCAAAGCTGGCAAGTAAACTATGCGGCCAAACTCGTCCGTGGTGTAAGTGCCTATGTTTACCGCTATCAGTCTGCCGTCGGCATCGTAAATGGCGCGGTGGTAGCCGAAAAGCTGTGCCAACGCCAAATGTGCGGGGCTTGTGGAATACACCATAAAGCCCGTGCCAGCGGCGTTTTCTAGCACTAGTAAGTGGCTTGGCAGCCTGTCTCTTGCCAAAACTATATTGCCGTCTTCGTCCAATGTCCACGGTATGCCCGTGTCGTCTCGGAAGTAGCCGTTTTGCAAAATTTCACGTACGGTTGCCGAATCTAGCACAAAACCGTTGTCGGGGAGGGCGATGTCTGGCAAGTTTTCCGCCATTATTAGGTTGTTGGCGGTGCGTGGTGCGGTGTCGTTTTGCCCTGTGCCCTGCCCGTCCGGCAGGTGGGCGACTGTTCCCTGCCCGTCCGGCAGGCGGGCGCCCGTGCCGCCATTGTTGCCTTGGTTGCCCGAATCTACTAGCAGGTTGCCCAAATTTAGCTCGTTGCCGTTCTCGTCAAAGATTGGCGTGCCTGGCGGCAAATTTTGCAGGTCGCTGGTGTTTATTTCGTTGCCGTCCTCGTCAAAAATGCGGTTGACTGGCGGCAAATCGGTTAAATCGTAAATCTCGTTGCCGTCCTCGTCAAAAATACGCCCGTCTGCTGGCAGGTCGGCTATATCGTCAATTTGGTTGCCGTCTTCGTCAAACCAGATTCTGTTGCGGTTGCGGAACAGCCAATCCAGTAAATCGTCGTCTATGTCGATGGTGTCGTTGGTGGTGCTGTCGGTTGTGCCGCCTGTGGTGTCGTCTGTTGGCGGCGTTCCTGTTCCGTCTGTTGGCGGCGGTTCGGTTGGCGGGATTGGCGGGGTTGGCAAGTTTTGCAACTCTTCCAAAATATCGTCAAGGTCTAGCGGGTTGCCGTCTTCGTCAAAGATTGGCGTATTTGGCGGAAGATTCTGCAAATCTTCCAATGGAATCTCGTTGCCGTCCTCGTCAAATACTCCTGTGCTACCGCCGCCTATTCCGTTATTTTCGTTTGTGCCGTTGTTGCCGTCCGTGCCGCCTGTTCCCTGCCCTCCGCCTTGCGGTGCTGTGCCGTTTTCTCCTGTTGGCGGAGCGTAAACAGGATTTCCCTCGGAATCAAGCATTGGTTCGCCTGTTTCGGGATCGAGTACAGGTTCATAATAATCTGGCACTTCGTCAGGCGGAACAAACTCAATATCGCCTGTTTCTGGGTTCAATATCGGCACATATCCATCAGGCACGAGGGTGTATTCTAAGCCGCCCGTTGGAGTACGCACAAGTCCACTTCTGTTTATCGGCGGCGTTGGAGTTGGCGTTGGCGTGGCGTTATTGTTGATGTTTGGCGTGGTGGTTGGCGTTGGCGTTGGCGTGGCGTTGTTGTTATTGTTGTTGTTATTGTTTGTCGGTGGGCGCGGCGGTTGTATTGGCGTTTCGCCGTCCGTTTCGTGGGTTGGGGGCGGCGGTTGGATTGGCGTTATTGGCGGAGCGGGGGTTGGCGTGGGCGGCGGCGGCGGGGCTGGCGTTGGTTGCGGGGTTGGCGGCGGTGTTGGCAATGGCGGGATTGGCGGCGGCGATGGCGGCGGCGTTGGGATTGGCGGTAATGTTGGGGCTGGCGTTGGGATTGGCTCTGATTCGGAT
>JGI24700J35501_10930242_pt1 | contig 12368 bp, 12 predicted proteins | sample TergutTh196P1_FD_35501 | JGI IMG/M metagenome (IMG submission 35501) | reverse complement strand
ACGGTAAGCCCGCGCCTTCCTTTTGCATCATTATCGAACATAAGAGCGGAAGGAAGAAGTAGGAATGAAGCAGGGCTTTCTAATCAGTGCTTTGTGCGGCGAACCAGAGGTTCGATGTGCCTTCGTGTGATTAAAATGGGAGTAAATTCCGAAGCTTGAGCATTCATGCGTTTGTCGTGCGTCAAGCTCTAGACTTAATTGGCAAGAAGTTGTACTCTAATATAAGCGGTTAGCAAAAACAGCGAGGAAATAAAATGAACAAAGAATTAAAAGATAAGCCCGAAGCATTTCAAGCGGGCTTTGATATTTGGATGGGCGGGGTTTTTATTGCCCCCCCCAAAGAACTGCAAAACAGGGGCTTTATTCTTGGGGGGCTGCCGGTATGAGCAAAAAACAGCCAGCGCGGTCTTCAAAAAAAGAAAGCCGTTCCGTTTTTATTCGCGGCAATGCGTTTAAGCATATTCCAAAAGACTTGCTAACGACAGAATACTGTCTTTCGATTGTCAAGCAAAACGCGACTGCGCTTGCGGCCGTGCCGGATAAATTAAACAGCGCGAAAATTTGCCTTGCCGCCGTGCGTCAATACGGCTGGATGCTTGAGTTTGTGCCGGGCAAGTTCAAAACTGCCGCGATCTGCCTTACGGCGGTTAAACAGGACGGACGCGCTCTTGAATTTGTGCCGGCAGGGCTTAAAATCTCTTCAATTTGCCGCGCGGCTGTCAAGCAGAACAGTTCTGCGCTTGAGTTTGTGCCGGGCAAGCTTAAAAACGCATCGATTTGCTCTTTAGCTATGGAAGAAAGCGTCTTTGCGCTTGAGCATTTGCCGGACAGCTTAAAAACCATGTCGGTATGTCTTGCCGCCGTCTCGAAAAACGGTCTTGCGCTTCAATTTGTTCCTGAAAATTTGAAAGACGCTGAGGTCTGCATTACCGCCGTTCAGCGGCATGGCGGCGCGCTTAGGTTTGTGCCGGACAGGTTGAAAACTACGGCGATGTGCTTTGACGCGGTCTCGGACTACGGTTTGGGCTTTATGCTGGAGTTTGTGCCGGCGGGGCTTAAAAGTCTGGAAATCTGTCTTGCCGCGCTTAAACGGGACGGCATGGTGCTTGAGCACATTCCCGAAAGGTTGAGGTCGGTTAAGGTTTGCCTTATGGCTGTCAAGCAAAACGGCATGGCTCTTGAATTTGTGCCGGAAAAATTGAAAAACACGGCTATTTGCATTGCGGCTGTAAAGGATTTTGCCCCGGCGATAAAGTTCGTTCCCGATCGTATAAATTCCGCCGTTATTTGTTTTGCCGCTGTCTGCGAAGAAGGTCGTTTTCTTGAATTGACGCCGGAAAAATTGAAAAGCCCCCCGATTTGTCTTGCGGCGGTGGAGCAGGACGGCGGTGCTCTGCAGTTTGTGCCGGAAAAATTGAAAACGGCGAAGGTTTGTCTTACGGCTGTCGGGCAATCCGGCACTGCGCTTCAATTTGTGCCGGAAAAATTGAAAACGGCGAAGATTTGCATTACCGCTGTCCGTCAGGATGGCCGGGCGCTTGAGTTTGTGCCGAAAAATCTAAAAACCGCTTCTCTTTGTCTTGCCGCTGTCGTGCAAAACGGTTCTGCGCTTGCGCAGGTCCCCGATGCTATGAAAAAAGCCGCTGTTTGCCTTACTGCCGCCCAGACGGATGGTAACGCGCTTAAATTCATGCCGGACAAGTTTAAGTCTGCATCGATTTGTCTTGCCGCTGTAAAGAATTTTGGCGAGGCGCTTGCATTTGTGCCTAAAAGTTTGAAAAGTCCCTCGCTTTGTCTTGCCGCTGTAAAGCGAAACAGTGCGGCGTTGGAATTTGTGCCGGAGGGTGTTAAAACCGCCCGGTTATGCCTTGCGGCGATTTCGCTGTCAAACGAAAATGCCGGGGTGATAGCCGAAAATATAGAGTGGTATAGAAACTTCCGGCATAACGAATCATAAACGCGGAACTTGTTCGGAGGCTGTAAGTCCAGCCTTCCGAACAAGCCCGTTTTTCAACCTCCCGGCCAAAGGGAGAGCGCAAAGGCAGAGCATGAGAATTTACAAGGAAAAAAAATTTGATTGCGTGAAGTTTAAGAATGCGTTGCAAGAAAAATTGATTAAAAAAAGCGATGCAAAAAACTTAATTGAGTATGCAAGGTATGCAAACGAAGTTGCTCAAAAGTCATCGTTACATAAAGCTAAAAAATAACAGCCTTGCCCGGTAGGGCAAGACTGTTACACGACACCGATGCTTCCTTAGATTCCCCCGTTACTTTACGGTATAGCCCGTTTCGACTATCTCGCTTTTGATCGCATCCAGGGAAAGCTTGCCCTCGTCAAACTCGACCTCCACAAGACTGTCTTTTGCCGATGCCTTGACGCTGGCTACCCCCAAATCTTCCAAGGCGTTTGTAACCGCTTTTTCGCAATGGGCGCATGACATTCCGTCAACACTCAAACTGATCTTTTGCATAACTCTTCTCCTTCCTTAAAAAAATATTTTTACACGGCCAAATCCAGCCGTTTTATTCGCAACACATTGAGCAGAACCGATATGGAACTGAAGGCCATCGCAAGAGCCGCGATAACGGGATTTAACAAAGGGCCGCCAAAAAGATACAAAAGCCCGGCGGCAATGGGAATGCCGGCCACGTTATACGAAAAAGCCCAGAACAAATTTTGCTTAATATTTCGCATCGTTCTCTTGCTAAGATAAATCGCCCCGGCAACACCCTGCAAATCCCCCCGCATAAGCACCACCTGCGCCGACTCTATAGCGACATCCGTGCCGCCGCCTATGGCAATGCCAATGTCGGACTGCACAAGAGCCGGCGCATCGTTAATGCCGTCGCCCACCATCGCAACCTTGTCGCCCTGCGCCTGCAGACGTTTCACGTTATCCGCTTTATCCTGCGGCAGAACCTCGGCAAGCACGTTTTTTATGCCGGCCTCGCGGGCGACAGCCTCTGCCGTGCGTTTATTATCGCCGGTAATCATTACAACGTCAATACCCATGCCGTACAAACGATCGATAGCCGCCCTGCTCGAAGCCTTGATCACATCGGCCACGGCGACAATGCCCTCCAGCTTGCCGTCAATGGCCATGTACATTGGGGTTTTACCCTCGTAAGCCAAGCGGTCGCTGTCGGCGGCGTAATCGTCCATGTTTATTTGCCGGCCTTCCATAAGCCGCCTGTTGCCAATCAGCAGATTTTTCCCCTGAATAGCCGCCTCAATCCCTTGGCCTGTAATCGAGTTAAAATTATCCGGCTCCAACAATTCACCTAACTTTTCGATACCGTGTTTTGCGATAGCTTCACCTAACGGATGCTCGGATTTTTTTTCCGCAGAGGCGGCAAAACGCAAAATGTCGTCCGCACTGTAACTGCCGTTTGCAACAATGTCGGTAACATGGGGCTTGCCCTCCGTAACCGTGCCCGTTTTGTCAAGCACAACGGTTTTAATCTTGTGAGCCGTTTCAAGAGATTCGCCCCCCTTGATTAAAATCCCGTTTTCCGCACCCTTGCCGGTGCCCACCATAACAGCCGTAGGCGTGGCCAGCCCAAGAGCGCAAGGGCAGGCAATAAGCAAAATCGAAACGACAACCATCATTACAAAGGCCAAATCTTGGCCGGCAAAAAACCATGCCGCTCCAACCGCCGCCGCAATTGTTATAACAATGTATGCAAAGTAGCCGGAAATAGTGTCGGCAATACGCGCAATCGGCGCTTTGGAATTTTGCGCATCTTCCACCAGCTTTACAATTTGCGCCAAAGCCGTGTCCTTGCCGATTTTTGTCGCCCTGTATTTTATCGAGCCGTTTTTGTTAATACTCGCCCCAAAAACATTGTCCCCCTCTTTTTTGTCTACAGGCAAACTTTCCCCGGTAAGCATAGCCTCGTCAACACTTGTTACGCCAAACACGACAACACCGTCCACGGGCATTTTTTCGCCAGGGCGCACAAGAATAATGTCGCCGACAACGACTTCTTCTATCGGGATTTCCATTTCCCGGCCGTCCCGCTCTATGGTTGCCGTTTTCGGGGCAAGCCCCATCAGTTTTTTTATCGCTTCTGAAGTGCCGCCTTTGGTTTTCGCTTCAAGATACTTGCCCAGGACGATAAGCGTTAGAATTATTGCGACAGTTTCAAAGTAATACTGATTGTAGTCCATGAACATCATGTCGCCCATCATTTCTATCATGGACGCGCCAATCGTAAAAAAATTGTCAACGGTAAGGTACAAGCTAAAGAGAAAAGCTACCATTGTGCCCTTTGCGATTAGCGAATCCATGTTAGCCGCCCCCGTAAAAAAAGCGGCAAAACCCCGGCGAAAAATGTTCCTGTTCAGCCACATGACGGGCAAAGTCATAAAAAGCTGAATCAAGCCGTTAATGCTTGGAAAATTCAGCGGGTCTAGATTGTGCGGAATTACCGCCATGTTAAGGCTGTAAAAAATCATGGGAACCATAGAGAAAATAAACAGCGGAATCGTCAAAATGAGCGACCACTTGAAGGTGAACCACAGGTGCTGTATTTCATCCGCCTTGCGTTGCGATGCGGCCTCTAAAACATTTTTCTCCGGCAGGTGCAAAGTGTAACCAGCCCTGTGCACCGCCGCCGAAATTTTTTCAAAGGAAGTCAATTTCGCGTCAAACTCTATTTGAAGTTTTTCCGTGCCGTAATTTACCTGCCCCAACGCCACGCCCTCTTGCTTTTTTACCACACGCTCAATATTTTTAGCGCAGGCCGCGCAAGTCATCCCGCTTATCCCAAGAACCATACTCTCCATCTCAACCCTCCATTATAACAATCTTCCGACAGTTTTGACAAACTCATCGACAATTTCTTCATCGCCGTTTTTTATGCGGCTTGCAACGCAAGAACGCATATGGTATTCCAGCAAAATTTTCGCCGCCGACGACATCGCCGACTGCACCGCCGAAATCTGCGTAAGCACGTCATCGCAGTACACGCCCCTTTCCACCATCGATTTAATGCCCCTAACCTGCCCCTCCACCCTGCCAAGCCTGTCCAGCAAATCCTTGGTCAGCTTTGCCGGGCGCTCCACCGGCGGCCTGCCGGAGCAGGTCTTGCTCTCCCCGTTTTTCCTCAATTTTGCCATGCTCTCTCCTCAATCTTTCGTTTTTCGCTCCTACTGTCAATACTACCATACCCCCGTAGGGTATGTCAAGTCTTTTTTTGAAAAAAACTAAGGAAGCAATGATTAAATCCCACCGAGGATGCGGACTAAAGTCCGCGGGAACCGCTGATTGTATTTTTGGAGGTTGCCTTTTATAGAAGAAGATGGGCTTTCTGCCCAAACATACAAACTGCCGGCAACATTAGGGAACCACAGATTAACTCGAAGCTAATCAGTGGCTCCCTAAATACCGGCTCGCTCCGCCCTTTTAGAGCTTGCCGCGCTACAGCGGCTTGCCAGCCAGCTCCGCGCTGTACTTTGCATCGGTTACCTTGATGTGTTCAACCAGCCAGTTTTTCAAAAAATCCAGAACGTCTACAGCCATAGCCGGCTTTCCGTCTTCAAGGTCTTTTTGAATTTCCGTAACCTTGTCCACAAATTTTTTGTGCGCTTCCATTTGCGCCGCAAGCCCCGAATACTCGTACTTTTGCATAAAGCCTTCTTCTTGCGAAAAGTGCTCTTTCGTGTAGTTGCTCAAATCTTTTACAAGACCCGCCAAAGCGTCTTTACCCTTGCCCTGCTTCATCGCTTCGTGCAAGCTGTTGATCATGCCGATCAGCTTTTTGTGCGCCGAATCAAACTCGGGTATTTTTACACCCAATGAGTCTTCCCAATCTACAAATGCCATAACAATCCTTCTGCGTAGACTAGGGAAACGCTGCCTAACTCGACGCTAATCAGTGCTTCCCTATAGTTGTTCGGAAACTTCAGTTTTAGAACAACTTCTGACTTAAAAAACGCATTATTGGGGCAAAGCCCTAAAAATGCGAGAACTTCTCGAACAAGTCCATTATACAAAACCAAGGCGGCGTGTCAAGCCTCTCCAAAACAACTTGATTTTTGTGAACGGCGACGCTATAATGGAAGCATTATACTTGGCCGATACGCAAAGAAAGGGAAAGGAGGCTCCCAATGAAAAAACTCTTAACAACAGCCGCCGGGCTTGCGGCAATGGCAATACTGGCAGGCTGCGCGGCGCAGACAGAACCGCCGGCCGATTCCGCGACAGCCGGCGCGCTTGCCGTCGCCGCGCCGGTGCAATTTACCCCCGTTTCTTGGTCGCCGCTCCCCTTTGACGACAGAATCGCTGGAATACTGGAAGCGAACATAGACCTCTTGCTAACCGACCCGCAGGCCGTGCCCCTGCCGGAAGGCTACAACGTCATGAACGGAAGAACCCACGCGCTTGCCGTCGGCGATTTGTCCGGCGCAAGGGCGATAGCCGCAGGCGTCGAGCGGCACGGGGGCGTGGAGCCTTGGGACCGGCTGCTTTTTGTTTTGACGGCGGAAGGCGCGGGCGGCTACCAAGTTCGCTGGCAAGACGACGGACATTTAGGCGGGCGCGGCGCGGGCGGAATGTGGGGCGATTCTTTTGCCGGCATCGCGATAGAAAACGGCGCGCTTACAGTTTCCGTTTTTGGGGGAAGTTCGGACAGATGGGGACAGAACACAAGTTATGTCATTTCAGATAACAGATTGATTCTGTCGCGCTTGGAGTTTTTCAATTTTAGCATTCACACCGCAAGCGGAACTCGCAGCATTTACTATCCTTCTACGGGCGTTTTGGAAACCCGCAGTTTGTGCGATCTTTGCGAGGAATTTGACAACCTGCTTTTGGCAGAAGGAAGAGCCGAGCCGGCTCTGATATTTGAGTTTGCCGACAGCCTGCCGAGTATTTGGGGGCTTGCGATTCCCAGCGGCCGGCTTTACCCGCGCCTGCCTAGTTTGCACCGGCAGCTTTTCGGCAGCCCCGCCAACGAAAACTTGCAGACGCAGCCGTCCCAAGCCTTGGACATGGCGCAGGCCGCCGTCTTCCCAAACATGGCAAGGTCGCCCATGCCGCATTCCCGGCAAATACTCGATAACTTCAGCGCGATTTTGGGCTACGAAGTGCCTTCGCATTTTTTTCTGGGCGACGGCCTTTTCATGGCGTACCTTGGGCAGAACCATCCCTTTGACCCTTTTTTTGGGGACGGCGTGTTTCACATAATTCAGGTTTACGATCTTGCAACGGGAAGCGGCCGCCGGCAAATTCTTGTGAATGACGCGACGGGGGAAGTTACCGAAAGGTAGGGGAAACAATATGACAAAAACAAAAGCGATAATTTTGGCTGTGCTGGCAACCGGAATAATAGCGGCGGTTGCGCCCCGGTTTATATTTCTGGGTAGCGCAAGCGGCTTAATTTTTTCCGCCGGCATATTGATTACGGTACTGTCGGCCGCCGGCTCTGTCATTCTTTTGTACGCATGGCTGTTTTCAAAAGCCTGCCGGCACATAAGAATACTGATGGTTTTCGCCGCCGTGTTTTTCGCGGGGTCGCTTGCCGGCGTTACGGCGATTAACTATATCGCCGCAATCGCCGGCGCGGCGCTGTTTTTAACTAGCGTTGTTTGGGAACTAGAGGTAGACATATTGCTTTCAAAGATCGCCGGAAAACTTGACCGAAATGCCGGCCTTCAAAAAACTGAAAGCGCGAACAAGTCAAGCCAAGCTTTTTCCGGCGCTCGAATGTTTAAGTTTACGGCGATCAGCATGGCTCTTTTTGCCGGCCTTGTTTTCGCGTTTGTTTGGGGTTCGCAGGCCGCTTCTATCGAACTTAACGCGTCTTTCAGATATTTTCACGCCAACATCGAGACAAGCGAAGACGGCCGTTATGTGATAATTTCCCCCTTGGACGAAGCCGGCTTTGAGGGGCTTGACAGGTGGGAAAGGGAGCTGAACTTGAACGCAGTGGTTCACAACCGCCGGGGACAGCGCAGGGGTACCACTATGTTTACCAACAGGGATATTTCTTGGCACATGGAAGGCTTGGCAGACGAAGACGATTATTGGATTTGGCGAAATGTCTGGCTCGATCTGACGTTGCACCTAACGGACGAACCTAGGACGCTGAACTTTACTGTGTCAAGCACCGGCGGCAGGATATACGACACAATCACTGTGATTGTCGATCCTGCGGCATTGCCGGCGGCAATGCCGCAGGAGGCTTCCCTGTGATGATACTGCTGTGGTTCGGAATAATTGCGATCTTGGTTATCGTCGCTGTTACCCGTTTGTTTGCTTCTCTGTTTTCAAAGGCCAACCGGCATATAAGAATACTGATATTTTCCGCCGTCGCCTTTTTTGCCGGAACGCTGGCCGGCGTTCCGGCGGTCAATTATCTTGCCGCAATAGGCGGCGCGGCCTTATTTGCAATCAGCATTTTTTCCGCTTCAAAGCCTGCCGAAAAAACCGCCGAAGAGGCCGGGCTTTCAATCGAAAGCGAAGAACCCCGGGTTGAAAGCTCCTGCCGCTCCCAAATGTTAAAGTTTTCGGCGATAATCATCGCGCTTGGCGTTTTCCTTCTTTTCGCGTATTCTGCCGGTTCAGAGCTAGCTTCCGTTGAACTGAGCGCGTCTCCCGGAGCTATTCGCCATCTTCGCGCCAACATCGAGCTAAGCGAAGACGGCAAACTCTTGCGAATTTCGCCCTTGGACGAAACAGGCTTTGAAGGTCTTAACAGACGGGAAAGGGAGCTGGCCTTGAGCGCTTCTGGTTACAACCGCCGAGGGCAGCGCCTGCACCCGCGCCTGCACAATTTTTCCTGGCGCATAGAGGGCTTGGCAAGCGAAGAGCATTACGAGGAATTTGAGGGATTTGGAAGTTTCTGGCTCGATCTAAGTTTGCACCTAACCGACGAACCCAGAACGCTAAAATTCACCGTGTCAAATTGGAATGGCAGCATATATGACACAATCATCGTGATTGTCGATCCGTACGCACCGGCAGACGAAACACCGCAGGAGGCTTCCCTGTGAGGAAAACAGTAACGCTCGCATTGGCACTGCTGGCAATAGGGATAATGGCGAACCTTGCGGCTTTTGTTTTACTGCCTTACGAGAGAGGCGACTTGATTTTTGAAGCCCTTTTTTATATCGGATCGGTCTTCGCTCCCGCCGGTGTTGCCCTTTTGTTTGCCTTGCTGTTTTCAAAAGCCAACCGGCACATAAGAATTCTGATATTTTCCGCCGCCGCCTTTTTTGCCGGAACCTTCGCCGGCGTTCCGGCGCTCAACTATTTTGCCGCAATAGGCGGCGCGGTCTTACTTGCAGTCAGTCTCGTTTTCCGTTCAAAGCCGGCCGAAAAAACCGCCGAAGAGGGCGGGCTTTCAATCGAAAGCGAAAAACCCCGGGTTGAAAGCTCCAGCTTCGCTCGAATGTTCGCTTTTTTTTGGATCGGCACAGTGCTTATCTTTTTCCTTCTTTCCGCGTATAATGCCGGCTCCCAGGCCGATTCCGTCGAACTTAGGGCAGAGCCTTCAAGGCATTTTCGCACAGTGGTCTATCTTAGCCAAGATGGCAAAATCTTGCGAATTTCGCCCTTGGACGAAGCGGGCTTTCAAGGGCTTTATATGCAGGAAAGAGATTTGACTTTGATTGCTGATGTTTATAACCGGCGGGGAGGGCGCAGGGTCAACGGCACAGGTATTTTTTCTTGGAACATAGAGGGCTTGACAAGCGAAGACCGTTATGAAGAGGTTTTGGGCTGGGGCGATTGGCACTCATCTCCTGGTATCGCTCTTAGTTTGCACCTAACCGACGAATACAGGACGCTGAACTTTACCGTGTCAAGAGTCGGGAACCCTGTCGGCAGCAGGATTGCCGGCAGCAGGATATACGACACAATCACTGTGATTGTTGATCCTGCGACATTGTCGGCGACATTGCCGCCGGCAATGCCGGTGCAGGAGGCTTCCCTGTGAGGAAAACAATACCGCTCGCATTGGCGCTTTTGGCAATAGGAATAATGGCGATCTTTGCATCATTGTTTTTAGTGCTTGTGTCAGTGTTGTCTAGCATCGGCGGCTTAATTGTTGTTGCCGGTATTTTTATCATTGGAGCGATCTCCGTTATCGTCGCTGTTACTCTTTTGTTTGCCTTGCTGTTTTCAAAAGCGAACCAGCACATAAGAATTCTGATATTTTCCGCCGTCGCCTTTTTTGCCGGAACGCTCGCTGGCGTTCCGGAGGTCAACTATCTTGCCGCAATAGGCGGCGCGGCCTTATTTGCAGTCAGCATTTTTTCCGCTTCAAAGCCTGCCGAAAAAATCGCCGAAGAGGGCGGGCTTTCAATCGAAAGCGAAGAACCCCGGATTGAAAGCTCCAGCCGCGCTCTAATGTTAAAGTTTTCGGCGATCGGCATCGCGCTTGGCGTTTTCCTTCTTTCCGCGCATTCTGCCGGCCTTCAGCCCGCTTCCGTTGAACTGAGAGTCTTGTCTTCAAGGCATTTTCGCTCTATGGTTTATCTTAGCCAAGAGGGTAAACACTTGCGAATCTCGCCCTTGGACGAAGCCGGCTTTCAAGGGCTTCATATGCAAAGAAGAGATTTGATTTTGGTTGCGGATTTTTATAACCGGCGGGGAGAGCGCATGGTCAACAGTACGGGTATTGTTTCTTGGAACATAGAGGGCTTGACAAGCGAAGACCGTTATGATGAGTTTACTTGGGTTGGCCCGAACTTGCCTCCCGCTGTTGCTCTTAATTTGCACCTAACCGACGAACACAGGACGTTGAACTTTACAGTCTCAAGAGCCGGCGGCATGATTGCCGGCGACAGAATATACGACACAATCACTGTGATTGTCGATCCGGCTGTGTCGTCAGCCGAAACGCCACAGGAGGTTTTCCAATGAAAAAACATTTTTCGATTATCGTCGCCGCATTTGTAACAGTGGCGGCTCTTGCGGGCTGTACCGCGGAAACAGGCCGGCAGGCCGGCCAGCCCGGCGGCTCCCATGTCGAATATGTTCTTGTGGCGGGGCAAGACGGTGTCGCCCCGGTGAATGTTTTTGTTAGCCGCATAAACATAAGGACCGCCGCCGGGACTCCCCTTTGGCTTACCTTCCACCGCGTAATTGAGCGGGCGAATCCCTGGGGGGACGTCTTCGCCATTTACGATGTAAGCATTAGAATTTACGGCGAAGACGGAAACCTTGTGCAGGAAATATCCGGGCTGCAGCAAAACAGTTCCCCCTTTAACGCTGTCATTGGCGACGAGCTAACGGAACTATCGTTTATCGATCTGAATTTTGACGGTTATTTGGACTTGCGCTTGTTCAGCTCGCTTTCCAGCGAAAGGTTTCCGATGTGGGGTACGCATTACCATTGGCTTTGGGATGGCGATCTTGGCGTTTTTGTTTTTAACGAGCAGCTTACGGAATTTCTTCAAAGCACGGTTCTTGCCATAGACGAGGAATCCAGAACGTGGAGTTACGGCTGGGCTGAAAATGCTGGCAGAACCCATTTTGTGTTGCACTTTGCCTATATAAACGGCCGGTTTGAAGAAGCCCGTATCGAGGAAACCAACTTTGTTCGCATTCACGCCGCCCACAATGCAGGCGACGAGCTGATAATTCACATAGACTCTCACCGGTTATTCGACACACGCGAAAGCGGCGACCCGCGCATGAATCATTTGCGCGTTTATAATGCGTCAGGGGAACTGCTGCAAGAGATGCGTAACATTCGCAGTAATTTGCACGAAACCTTTTTCGCGCCGGCACCTGTGCCAAGCGCGGCATTCCGTTTTCGCACTATCGACCTGCACTTTGCGGATTACAACAACGACGGCTATCTTGACATGGCTCTTGCGATAGCGACCGGCGGCTCCATGATAAATTCCCCAAGGATGTACTGGCTTTGGGATGCCTCCGTAGGCGAATTTGTGCGTAACGCCCAACTGGAGCGTCTTAGCGATGAAAGCACGGTGTCGGTAACGGGTAACGGAACAGTAGCGACGCAGGCACGCGGCGGCGGCTACTGGGTTACGCAATGGTTCCGGTATGAAGCCGGGGAGTTCGTGCGCATCGAGTAAAGAAACACTGATTAACCCTGCACTAATCAGTGCTTTCCCAGGTACGGCCGGCCATTTTTAGCGCCTCTTTCGATTGCAAGCTACAATCTCTCAATCTCGGCCGGGGTTAGCCCTGTAAACTTTGCTATTTCTCCAAGGGGCACGCTGTCCGCTTTCATTTTCCGTGCGACTTCAGATAACCCCTCTTGCCTGCCCCTCTGCTCGCCCCTGTCCTCGGCAGTGGCTAGGTTTGATGCCAGATCGGTCTGGTACATTCTGCGGCTGCGGAACTTCGCGCGCTCATGCTCGTCTTTGCTCACGCTCATCAACAAATCAC
>JGI24700J35501_10930243_pt1 | contig 12373 bp, 10 predicted proteins | sample TergutTh196P1_FD_35501 | JGI IMG/M metagenome (IMG submission 35501) | reverse complement strand
GTAGATGGGAGGATAATATTAAGATGGATCTTCAGGAAGTGGGAGGGAGTTGTGGGGACTGGATGGAGTTGGCTCAGGATAGGGAGAGGTGGCGGGTACTTGTGAGTATGGTAATGAGCTTTCGGGTTCCATAAAATGTGGGGAATTTCTTGACTAGCTGCAGAACCAGTTAGCTTCTCAAGAACGACTCTGCTCCATGGCGTAAGTAAGTAAGTAAATAAGTATGTAATGCTGTAAGTAGCTAGCCTATATAGCACAGAAGGTCAGAATGACTAGTGAATAATGAATTGAACATGTAGTGGCAGTAAGCAGCTGTGACCTAATATGAGGTACTGATCCTGGCAGAAGCCTGGAGGAACCCACGGAGACCATGAAAATAGTCAGTTTTAGCAGATATTCAAAACAGTCACCTCATGAATATCAGTCAGCAAAATTACTACTTGAACTAAATTATTCGATGAGAAATTACAGCACTGATATGTTTATATTCAATTATGAAAGATTTAATACACGCTGAGACAAAAGGCAAACAGAACAGCCACCTACATTCACACAAAACTGTGGTAAAGTACCTAAAAATTACTGCATCAAAATTATCACAGTTATGCAATTAGCATGACTGAAAGCTGTGTGCCTAGTAATAAGATCAGCCAAATGTAAGTAAAACAGTTTTCAGTGGAAAAATTGCTAAACTGATGAGTGACAGATCCAAAATGAACTCACTTCCTTTTATCAAACCAAATGGCTTCATATCCCTTTCGCTGAAGTGCAGCCATGATGACATTGATGTCATAATTTCCAAGCCCCAACAATGATTTATGTGGATTAATCCACACGTTTGGTGACAATGAATAGCAGATGGCATCTAATTCTGTTTTGTTGAATGCATCACGTTCTTGAAACAGGTTATTAAGTGCATGCAATGCACATAATTCCTTCACCTGTATGGAACAATCACACAATCCAGCAGATAAGACCTGACTTCCTTAAAGTAGTGAAGATTCATAATGCAACCTCTAGACGAACACTCAATACACAACAAAAAGTGAGCACATACTTGCTAAGGTAAACTACAGAATGTAATGTGTGACCTATTTCAAAATGACACTAACCTGCCTCTCATGATATATGGCCCCATTCATAGCCACATCTATTCTGTTGTCATGACCCCAACAGTTTTCCAAACAATAAGTTTTCTTCCAACATAGTGGAGTCTGCATCTGTGAAAAACTTCTGAGTCATTTCATAGCAAAAACAAAAATAAAAACCTATATTCACTGCAGATGATACAAATATTATTTCACAGCAAGAAACTGACCACTTTTAAATTTGCACTTATTTAAATAAATGATATGATGCAACTGACAGTAAATTTTGATCAAAAAATTTCACAGAACTTTGTGCTAACAACAGAACCTGTGTTGATCTAAAAATCACAGCTGACAATAAAACAACTGAAGACATAGGAATAACAAAGTTTTTTGTCCTAAAAATTGAAAATAATTTAAACTGGAAAACACATACTGCATATATTCCTCAACAAGGACTGCAAGTTCTCCTATGGGGACAGTTACATCACTCACGAAAACAGAAACCCTAAAATTGTGCTTATTCCTATTCCATCATGTCACATGCAGCAATTTTCAGGGAAAATTCAAGACACCAAAGAAGTATTATACATCTAAACGAAAAATCATTAGAACCATGGTCGGCACTGAAATGAGTGTCCCTTGCAGGAAAATACATAGAAGTTTACTCTCAATATTAACATGCATTGTGGAAAACACAGAAAAATTTCTAACAAAGATACACAGTATATGCATACCACACATATCATGTTAATGTGCCAAACATTAACCTCAGTACATATAACGGAATGAATAAATTCAACAATATTCCACCTGACATCCAAAGTTTAAATCATGTTATGTGTAAGATCACTTACACCAGGATTAAAAGAAAATCTATTACCTTACTATTCCTTTATACAGAATTTACTTCCATCATAAATTCGTAGCTACTATTAAAAAAATGTATAAATCATGATGGTTCAAGGATGTTCTGCGGTGATACCGTAAACGATATCTACCGTGTATTTATAATTATACTTGTCTAGAAAACAAGCGCGTGACCATCACATACGCCACGTTATAAAAACGTGTAGTAAATTACACTGTTCTCTTACGTTCTAGGTATTCCGGGTAACATCCTTAGCAGCCCTAATTATTGCATTTCCTATTAACAATTACTTATGTAGTGCAATGTACAAGCATTCATTTATGGTACTGACATAATCGTACTGTAACTTTCTAAAGAACAACTTATCCTGAAGCACGTACAATTACATTATTGGTGTGGAGTCAATACTATTCATGTGTTGTCAAGGCTAAACATTGTATGTGCAACCTTCTATACCAATTTAAAAATTAATGTAACGAACAATTTTTAAACTCAAAACTTCAAATGAAAAACACGCAATACACGCCCCCAATACAAGCCACCATAACACCATCGTTTCGTCACGTTCTGTAAACACATCAAACTAAAAGCTAAGAAAATATAAACACGTTCTACGGTACACGGCTAGCGCAAATCAAACATAGCAACACTCACAGGCAGTAAAGGAGGCTGCTTTTAGCATAATGTCAGTAAGCAATAATATATGTAGGCGATTTTTGGGGTAGTCAACTGATTTTTGTAGTGCAAGTGGACAGTATACCCAACAGTACTCGTAGGTATGCCGCTCATTCAGCAGCATCACTAGGTCGCCTTGTTTAGGAAATATTGATATGTTAATGTTGGTTTTCGTAGTATCGACTGGATGAGGACGTATGATGGTGGAGCAGTGGAAATAGCTACGAATTAGGTAAATATTTGTTGTGACAGCATTACACTGTACTTGAAATGGACGTAAAATATCGTCTTTCGTTAATCTGAGGTGTTTGTTAAGGACTAAGGGTGCTTACGATCTGCAACATACGATGTTTACTAATTCAAGCAGACGATGTTGACATCCCATCTGTTTACTCAACGCTAAAGCGTACTGCTTCAGGTGTTGAACACAAATTACCCGTTGTTTGTGTAGAAGTGAATGCTGTATTATGCAGCACCCTGGAACCCTGACTTAAAGGTACCACAAGTTTTTCATTGTTATCCATGTCTGTAGCGAAGTTACGTTTTTGGCACTTTAAAATGTCACTGTCATTTTGGATGGTACAAGGTAATTGCGAAACGCTGCATTTTATACTTACTTAGATAAACCTATAGTTTTACTTCCACAAACCCCGAATTCACTGTTTGAATATTTTGGGAGTAATATTACATTATTTTCTTGCACACTCTTTGAATATTTTGGCGGTAATATTACATGATTTTCTTGCACATCAGTTCTGATATTTATAACTGAAACTTCAACGAGAGATTGTGCAATATTGCATTACGCCTTGTTATCACAACGAACGTATACAGTGAACCACTGACGCACAAATTTTGTGACAGTTTTGGGGAATTTACTATCATTTATCAAATGATTAGAATCGCATAACAGTAATATATATTTTACACGAAAACGACATGGGTTTGTAGGTGCATTTCTGATATAGGCATGTATAGGAACGAGAAGTATTTCAAATAAGCATGGCAGAGAAAAACAAAGTGCACATTTTGTGTTCAACATGCTTTTCCTGTAAGTCTTGCAGTTTTTTTAGATAATAGAACTAATTTACCACAATTGTGTCAGTATACATTACTGGGAGCCAGGATGTGTGTGCGGTATAGTGACTGGATGGCAGGCTGAAGTGGTTCGAATCCCAGAGGGAAAGAGATTTATCTTGAGATTTGCTTTCTTCTGGGATTTTAGGCAGTGTAGATTGGTAGTTTGTTACCGGTGTTTCGGGACAATGTATTGGGGCCATCTTCAAGGATCAAGCAGTCCAAGAAGATTTTTCTGTTCTTGAAAATTTATGGACTGGCCCTCCTATTCTATGGGTACTGGGGTTCTTTTCTGAGGTTAAAGTGGCCGGGGCATGAAGTTTATCAATCACCTGCATATAGTGCCAAGGTTAAGAGTGGGTGGCACTCTGCGTTGAAACCTGTTCAATGCATTCATAGCATGGACACAGAAAACTATACTTTTCTTGTGTGAGACATTACAGGTATGTACGTATCCGCGGATGATACGGACATCATACGTAATTCACACACTAAGCTACCAGATGCTTTACAAAACTGAGTTATAACGAGAGTTTTTGAAAGTTTAAAAAAAAGTATGATTAAACTGCTACTGTAAAACAGGACAACTTCCGGTTACACTGGATTTGTTAAGGACAACAAAACTAACTTCCAAGGAGAATGCAACACTGTTTCCCTATCTTACATACATTGTAAACTTGGACTTATTTTTTAAGTGTGGCTGCATTATGGTTCTCTGACTACAATGGTACACAAGTTATCAGAGTGGTGTTGGTAAACATTTCAGTTCTCTGGGTTATGATGTCACATAGATTGGTATGCACTTACCATTCTACATGACATCATATCCCTGAAGACTTGAATCCTCTATGCTGTTGAATGTGTGGCCACATTTCACATTAGCATAGTATAAAATTCACAAAACATGGTTATGTCATGTATATGAATGTTTTTATTCACTGACCATCCATTTCTTCAGTTTTCCTGGAAGAGTTTTGAGTATGCTGTTCTGTACCTTGTTATGGATGATGTGATGATGCCCTGTGCCTCTTGTCAGTGGTTATATTACTTTCAGTATACTTTCCATTTATAACCAACGAATGTCATCCTTCAGTGGTTAATGGAAGGACAATGATGAACCTTCTGGTTGCTGGAATTTTGCAAGGAAGTCACTAATGTAAAATTTCTTCAGTCACAGTACAGATCTCATTTTGCTTCATTACGTGCAGGCAGCCAAGCTATAAAATGTGATGTCATTACATGTGTTATGAGTAGGTCTTGAATACTTATCTAGGACATATTAAGGAATGAATCTGAACAAAAACTCAAACTCCCATTGAGTTCAAATTTCGTGGTATACTAGTGGTTTGCGTAGTGTTTGGAATCTGCATACAACCACTGAAACATTCCTTTAGAGCTCTCTTTCAGTTTCCATAGTGACTCACATAAACATATTTTATTCCATAACCATTTTCCTGTCCCAATTTATGTCGATTGTGGTGTCATTATTTGTACCTGACAAGGATCTTGAAGACGTGCTGCAGCTGCCTAGTGTTATGTTGTGCCACCTACAGCATCATAAAGACTTTTTCCATGACTGGTGACAGAAATGGCACTCTACAGCGGTTCTCATAATTCTGGGCAAAATGTTTTCTGTTTCTATACTGAAGTACAACAGCTTTCTCACATTGATGTCAAGTATCTTGGTATACTGAATGACACATTCTGAAAAGAAAGTGTGCTTGTTACTTGTGTGTTGTAATCAGTAACAGTATGTGAGGAAACTAGCTTTGCTTTAGATGGAGGTTTGAATTGGTACACATACAGGGTCCTTATTTTGATAACTACCATTTGTAATAAGTCTCAAAAACACTGCACACTAGATGCATGCCGTGTTCACGCTATATGCTTCTGTATTTACTGCGCAGTGTAGACTGGACACTGCTGTGCTTTCTGTACTCCTCTTTTCAACTCGTTTGTGCTGCTCTTCACCAAATCATATTACAAAACAGTTTTCGACCTCACCCACAACAGGTTATGGACCCAGGTACATGAGATTTTGGTCGGAAACAGTGCTGTGAAATAGTAAATGTAACAGTGATTGTGCCAGTAACGTGCAGTGACAAAATTAACCTCAGCATGTCTACTACCAGTAATTTCAAAGTGCAAATTGAAAAGCTCGAAGGTCCTGACAATTGGCCTAAATGGAAATGGCAGATTTTAATGCTTCTGCATGCCCATTGCCTAGAAAGCATCACTGATGGATCTCAGAAGTGCCCTATTCTGCCTGCAGATGAACAGCCTCAGCAGAAAAAAGGAACTAACTGAATGGTGACAAGGTGATGCCAAAGCTGCAGGCATTATTGCATGCACACTAAGCAAGTCTGTTGCAGAGCTCATGTTGACTTGCACCAGTGCTAAAGACATTTGGGACAAGCTATGTGCACGGTTTGAGTGCAGTAGTACGCAGTGGCTTAATATGCTCATTGAGTCATTTTTCCAGGCACAGCATGACTGCAAGGAGAACATTAGCGCACATGTCACTAAGATGCAGAAACTGTATGTCGACCTAAACGACAAATTGGCGAAGTACAGTGAAAATACGCTGTCTGGACAGATTTTGTCCACACTTGGTAAGGAATGCAACAATTTCAAGGATGTTTGGGATACCATTCCTACTAGCACACAAATGGTTAATTTGCTCATTGAGAAGCTCTGTGCAGTTGAGTTGCGAATTGACACATTGGCATTGGCTGAAGCTACGGCGCTTGTTGCTCATGAAAATGACAAGAAGAAGTCGAATTCTATGAAAGTGAATTCCAGTAAATCCATGAAAAGAGGAGCTGACTGCGCAAAACAGAAATTACCTTGCAACAAGTGCAAACAACTTGGTCACTGGGCTGCGGAGTGTCCTCAAAAGCAGCAGCATGCAAGGGACAGGGTGGGTGGTAAATCGGCTGCAAAGAAGAATGCTGATGCATTCCTAGTGCATGTAATGGGGGCTTCAAGAACAAGCATTGTGGGTGTGGAGAGCTAGTACTGTGATAGCGGTGCAACACAGCACATTACGCCGAACAAACATTATTTTGTGTCATACACAAAATTTGCCAATCCTGAAACGATCGTGCTTGGCAAGAAAAATGTCCTGATGCAAGCACATCGTCAAGGTATGATAAATGTCCAGATGTTTCACAATGGCATGTGGCATGACACAACACTGAAAAACATTTGGTACGTGCCAGATGGAAGCACACGTCTATTCTCCGTCAAGGCAGCCACCCGAAATGGCTACAGCACAACCTTGAATGAAAAAGAAGTTGTTATTCGCCGAGGTGATGGAACTGTTGCAGCATCAGGTAAGCTTGTTAATAACCTCTTTGTATTGGCTATTCGGGTGTGTATTCCATGACACGCTGTGCAGTTCCACCTGGCAACGCAAGCGGAAACATTGCAAGTATGGCATGAATGTCTTGGTCATCAAAATAAGTGCCATGTTATGAAAGTGCTCAAGCAACATGGTATTAATGTGGAAGCAAACAAAGAGTTTTGTGACAGTTGTGCTTTGGGAAAAGCACATCGGCAGAGCTTCGGAACTCAGACAAGCCAACCAAGCATAGTTGGAGAACAGATTAACACAGATGTGTGTGGTCCAATGACAGAAAGGTCAGTAGGTGGTGCCCACTATTACGTCTGCTTCAAAAATGATTATTCGAAACTTTGTCGTGTTCTTCATCACCACAAAAAGTGAGGTGGCGGACTGTCTGTGAAAGTTTCTGAAAGAAGTAAAGACTGCTGGACACGTCACAAAAGGTCTGCTGTCAGACGGTGGCAAGGAATTCAACTGTGAAGCTGTACAGAAAGTGTTGGAAGAGCATGGCATTACGCACTGACTCGCCATATACTCCCGAACAGAATGGTACAGCAGGGCAAGAAAATCTCCACAGTTGTGGAAAGTGCTCGTTCTGTGCTTCACCCATGTGGATTGCCGAAAGAACTGTGGGCTGAAGCCTGTAATACTGCAGTATACATACTCAACCATACTGGACCTACACCAGTGGAAGGTAAGACGCCTTTGGAACTGTGGACTGGATCTTATGCAACTCTTGGTCACTTGCGTGTTTTGTGGACAGAATGTAATGTGCACATTTCCAAACAGAAAAGGCACAAGTGGGACCAAAAGAGTAGGTTGGGTCGACTGGTTGGATATATGGGTGAAAAGGATGGCTGTCGAATTTGGATACCTAACGAACGGAAGATTGTGTTGAGTCGTGATGTCCTCTTTAAGACAGAAGTGTGCAATTTGCGCAACGACATGACCAAAACCAAAAGCATGTGCCGTACACTCCATTTAGCTCCAACTCAAGATATCAGGTATTACAAAATGACAAAAATTACAAAATGACAAAAGTGACAACAGAAATACTGCATCTACTTCTGGAGGAAGTAATGATTCAAATTCAGAAAGGTATGTTCAAGACCGCAAGAGCATACATGAAAAGAAACAGCCAAATTGGACGACTAATGGCAAATTCGTTTGCCTAGTTGATGATAGTCAAGGAGACTACTGTTTGAGCCCAATTTCATACACTGAAGCGATGCAGTCAAACTAACATAAGCAATGGATGAGAGCGATGAATGAAGAATTAGCATCACCGAAGGAAAATGAGACCATCAACAGCTCATCAACAGGCCAATCAGTGCACAGGTGATTCAGAATCACTGGGTTATGGGCATAAAAATGTCATGTGATGGCAACGCTTACTTTAAGGCTCGACTAGTTGTGAAGGGTTATGCACAAAAACAAGGAACTGATTATGATGAAACATTTAGTCCCGTAGCACGCTATGACACTATCCGCACGCTACTTGCGGTGGCTACTTCAAAAAATATGAAGCTGAAACAGTTTGATGTGAAAACCACTTTCCTCTACAGTGAACTAGAAGAAGAAGTGTACCTAGAGCAGCCGGAAGGTTTTGACGATGGCAGTGGTTGTGTATGTCGGCTGATGTGAAACCTCTATGGTTTAAAACAAGCACCATGGTGCTGGAACAAGCGGTTTATTAGTTTCATGGAGAAAGCTGGATTGAAGAACAGCACAGCTGATCCTTGCCTATTTTATCGCATGCATGAAGACAGTTTTCTCTTCTCATTCTTCCTACCTATCCGCCTACGAAGATGGAAGAGTGTTTTGAAACGTCGGCATATAAAATTCAGACGTCGGGGAGTTACCCAGAAGGAAGCATACAACATTCAGAACATGGTGAAAGTTTGAAATCAAGACTTTTTCTATTTTGCAATTTATGTTGATGATGGACTTGTTGGTAACAAGGATGAAGAAACTGAAGTGTTTTTAGGGCTACAGCAAGAGGAATTTAAAATTACAATTGGCTTGCTTGAGAACTTTCTCAGAATGCAGATTAAGTGTCAAAGTGATGGGTCAATTTTTGTTAGCCAAGAGGCATATACAAACAAGATACTGCAAAAGTTCAACATGGCTGAAGCAAAAGGTGTGTTGATGCCTGCCAGTTGCGAAGAAAGTGATAACCACAAAGACGTCAGCTGCAAGGTTCCATATCGTGAGGCAGTGGGCAGCCTCATGTATCTTGCAGCAGCAACATGCCCTGACATAGCATTTGCCATAAATAAAGTTGCATGGCTCATGGGTAGACCAGCTGAAAAGGATTGGAACAATGTTAAAAGCATTTTTCACTACTTGCAATCGATCAGCAACTATGGCCTCAGGTATACTAGAGGTTTTGGTGAACTCAAGGTGTTTGGTGATGCTGACTTTGCAGGAGATAAGGTAACTAGACGTTCCACCACGGGCGTTATAGCTATATTTGCCGACAGTGCAGTGTCTTGGACAAGTCAGCTGCAAAAGACAGCAGCCCTCTCGACAAATGAAGCCGAGATCATTGCAGCAAGTGAAGGGGCTAAAGAATTAGTCTGGTTGAAGCACTTTCTGTCAGAAATGTTGTCTGACTTTGCCAGAAAAACACTGGTACTATACACTGGCAACGCCAGTGCCATAAAACTAACCAAGAACCTGGAGTATCACAGAAGATTGAAACACATTGAGGTGCGACACTGCTATGTGAGGGAGAGATACCTTAATGATGACATCAGGATAGAACATGTTGACAGAAGAAAACAACTGGCAGACTTGCTTACAAAACCCATTGAACATGTTCAATTTGAAGTACTGTGCCGTGAAATTGGAATTACCTCTGGGGAGCAATGAAGTGACTTGTGCAATGTCTGTTGTGTGACAGTGTTTTGGAGGAAGTAATAAGCCTGAAAAACACTGCACACTAAATGGATGCCGTGTTCGCGCTATGTGCTTGTATTTACTGCGCAGTGTAGACTGGACGCTGCTGTGGTTTCTATACTCATCTTTTCAACTTGTTTGTGCTGCTCTTCACCAAATCACATTACAAAACAGTTTTTGACCTCACCCACAACAATTTGTTATGCAGTGCTGTTACTCCACCATGTATGTGGGCAGTGAGCAAGCAGGCTGTGTTACAGAGTAAACAGCTAACAGGGAATGGCAATTGATGATTGTTAGATAAAATAATGAACATATATGGAACATAAGGATGAAGTGTTACCTGGTCATTGGACCAGTGATACCATTACACTGCATTTTGAACCATAAAATAATTATTTTCTGTAAAATATATGAATAAAAGACACATATGTTCATTTAAACTTTCTTTGCTCTGGGCTACATCTTCAGCCTGATCTCAGGCTAGGAAACTATTAGGATGAAAGTTGGCCCGGATCGTATGAACAAAATATGAATGAATTCTCAGCATGCAAAACAGCAGCTATTAATGCTGAATGTTCTGTTATCATCCACTACCTACGTGTGATATCATATCCAAATTTCAAAACTGTCTATTGTAGACAGTATGTTGTATACTGTATCAGACCTACAGCAGCTTCTGCACTGTGTTAAAGCACGTTTCACTTCTGTTAGGCATGCTTTTTCTTTCAAGAAGGTTTCTTGGAGTGAAGTATACTTTATGATGTATTCCGTGGATCATGAGGGTTAGGTTATGATGAATCACAAAGATGCACTGCACTGCATGTGTCACTCTTGACACCTGTAAAGTGTTAGTATTGGGGATTAAGTTCTGCAAAGTTGGAAAATTCAATTGAAATAATTTGATGTTTCACACAAATTGTCAAATTCCTGAAGATTTCGCAATAATCATCTCTTTTGCACGTGGTCTTAGTATGTAGTTACTTTAAGTTAATAAATCACATGAATTCCTTCTTGTCAGGAAACAGGTAACTGTACTTATAATTCTTATAAAAATGGATGACTCTGTAAGTGCATGAGACAAAGGCTGACCATTCTTTTCTGGACCTTTCGGAAAAACATGGCCAGTATTCTGCATAGTTTATTTACCCACAATATACTGAGGAACACCAAATGGCAGTGATCTTATGTATGTAAAATTTAACACCAACTTGTTGCACAACACTTTTTATTTGTAAACTAATGCTCCAACATGTTTCGGCCTTAACTGCTGGCCATCTTCAGGGAGCACCTAAATTTTTAAGCAAGTGCAGATAATGCTTCAACTTACATGGTAGGAATTCTACATATGATTAAAATTTTTAGTATGGAGATTAAATGTTACAATTCTTAAAATCTGTATAGTGGTTTAACCACAATACAGAACATCCAAGAGGTTAGCACAATTAGTCATTGTTAACTTTGTGTTAGTCTGTGTTGGGTGCACCAAATCAATAATCTCCATTATGCTTCGGTAATCTTGAAATGTATAATTAATAATTATAACGTATGGAACAGAATAAATGCCCAAAACATAATAGTGCTGTAACGCCATCTTCATTTTAAATTTTATTTCAGTCTTCAGATATTATTAATACCACGTGTGTGGGGCGAAGCTGTTATTTCCTAATTTTAGGTTATGTTTTATACATCATAATGCTAGACATACACACTACCTGATATAATGAATTGCCTACTGCGCCGCTTAATAAAGCAAGTACTGTTCGGGTTTTGAACTGATGCTGCTTTCTGTCACTCGTAACACATCTTAACTGCTGCGAAAACGAACCACGTGTTTTATCGGCAGAAAGAAGAGTAATGGTAAGGGTGGCCAACCACGGGGAAGAAGTTTCCCTTTGCTTGCCGGCCATTTCAAACTTCCCTATTATTCACGATACAAAAATTTCTTCCTTTGAGATAAGCAATCCGGACGTGTAGGGGGAGAAAAAAAAAAGCCGAAATTTAAATTGCACTTAAAAAACGGCGACTGTTACCTCCTCCAGTTTTTTAGTTAATATTTACCCAACAAGTTTTACATGACTGAAAGTTTATTTTTTTTAATGCAAAATTTCAAAGTTATCTTCTTTTGCTAGGCACGTTCGCAAAATTGCGAAAAGCGACTATTTGCTTCGTCCTGTCTGCCCGCTCGTATGTAACAGCTGGGCTGCAACTGAACGGATTTTTATTAAATTTGATTTTTGAGTATTTTTCGAAAATTTGTCGAGAAAATTCAAGTTTCATTAAAATCTGACAAGAATAATGGGTACTTTACTTGAAGACCACATACATTTTTGTTCGTATCTCGCTCAGTTCCTCTGAGGTTGAGAAATGTTTTAGACAAAAGTTTTAAAGAAAATCACAAGTCCCCCCCCCCCC
>JGI24700J35501_10930244_pt1 | contig 12382 bp, 18 predicted proteins | sample TergutTh196P1_FD_35501 | JGI IMG/M metagenome (IMG submission 35501) | reverse complement strand
CCCGAAATGGGTAATTGGTTATACAGTGCATGGGTATTGTTTATCATTTGTTCAAGCCGCATATTCATATCATCGGCGTGGATTGGGTCGGGTATTTGTAGTTGTGGGATGTTTGGGTCATATTTGTGTTGCTCGTTTAGTTTGTAGTTTGGTCGCATTATTGTTCTCCTTTCGGCTGTTTTTCGCCATTCCAGTTTAGTGTACCGTCCCATTTGTAGCTGCCGTCCCATGTTGGGGGAGCAGTGGGTTGTGGGTTGGTTGGTGTGTCTTGCGGGTTGGTTGCGGGGTTGTCGCCTGTTGGTGTATCCTCTGTTTTTGGTCCTACCCATACCCCATTTGGCAAGTACCCAACAAACGGACGGAGTATACGCTTATGCAAGCGGGTATTTGCAGGGGGTATATCAGTATCAGTCAAGTTTATTAAATGACCACCACCCCTACCGCCCAAGCCGATGGTTAAAAGTAGCCTATCCTGCACAAACGGTAACATGGATATAATAGCTTCAAACCTAATTTCTGTGTCGGCTATCCCTGGGGTGTTGCTCATTACAGGCGGGGTCAGTGCGGTTAATATATCTGCACTGTTCTCGTTTAACCACAAATAGGCGTATACAAATTCTCTGTCCCCTAAACGCCCCATTAGTGCCACTTCTCTTATAAAAGTTGGGGTTGTTACAGAAGTACCCTCATCTGCATTTGCATTGAACACGTGAACTATAACCTTACGTGCTTGTTGGTCAAAAGAGCCGAGGGAATTATCCTCTAACTCTATTTCTATGCGTTCGTCTTGCATAACCATACCCCTGCTACCTGGGATAGGTTCAACAACTCCCGTTGCAAAAAAGGGGTTTTCTGCACGCCCGCTACCCACCAGCACAGTTTCAAGTGTTTCTATACGCTGTTCGGTCTGCAATGCCTCAAACGCCATTTGCATACCAACATGTGTTACTATGGAATGAAAACGTGGCTCTATCTGCTGTTGCGTTGGTGGTAAGACTGGTGGTTGGTATTCTTCGGGATACTCTTCCGGATACTCTTCGGGATACTCCACGGATGGCACTGTTGCACAACGGCAACCTGGTCTATGCCTATCTCTACGTCTACGATGCCCTGTGCCTTGTGTTCCTGTGGAAGGTGCATCGCAAGAACAAGAGAGCTTATCGTCTTCTTCTTTTGGATACTCTATTATTGGGTACTCCGTTGGCGGTTCTACGGGCAACTCTTCAAGTTCTTCAAGTTCTTCAAGTTCTTCAAGCTCTTTCGGTTCTTTCGGTTCTTTCGGTTCTTTCGGCAGTTTTGCACACGGACAGCCTTTTTTATGTCTTCTCCTAGTACGCTTTCGTGTGTTGGGTGTTGCTGTGCTAGACGGTGGGTCACAGGTACACACAGCTGTTGTACTATCTTTTTGTAGCTCCTCGGAATAAAGCATCTGCTTACCTCCTATTCGTAGGTGTTTTCCATATCTTCTAGTGTGGCAGTTTTACCCCACACATCAAATATTGCTTGTATGTAATTTTCTGCAATATCGTAGTTATTTAGGTTTTTTCTGTCACTCGGGCTGTTTACAAAAGCCCTGCGGTGTGCTTCACCTATCGGCACACTTTCTGTACCGTCTGTATAGTGCATTTGTCTTTCAATGCTTACAGAATTTTCCGTTAAGCCGTCTAGCGTTATTTTCTCGACCAAGTTGCCTGTCGCTTTCCCTGTTGTTAATATCATCTTTGTCCTCCTTTCTTTATGCCCACGGCACACGATATACGAAACCGCCACGTATGCGGGCGGTATTCCCTACATTGTTGCCTATGCCTGCATCTGCAGCGGTAAAATTGCCATGCGTTTGATTTACAAGCGTTATTTGATTGCTGTTTATATTTATGAATGCTTGTGCGGTGGCTGCTTGCGTTGCGATTGTGACGTTCCCCGCTGGAACGCTGTTTAAACGATTTTCCGCAAAGGGCAGCCCCCCGAAAATAAGGTTTGTAGTGCCTGTCGCCGCCCTAGTTAGTGTTATATCAAAAGCTATAGATATAACATTACCAGCTTTTGACCACTGTGACCCGTGATTGGCAAGTGTAAATCTTCCTGCTGTACCTGCCCATGTTGGTGTCCATGCACCTTCCCTGTTAGATACTCTCAACTGTCTACCCATTTCGGCAGACAGTGCGGCAGTTGTGCTTGTATTGGAAAGACTATTAATAACATGAACAGAACCCCACGGTGTCCAGCTAACGCCGTTATCCCTGCTGGCACGTACAACCACACCACCCCCAGCTGTAGCTATTGCGTAACCCACCTGATAAATCACAGGCGTTTGTTCCACGTTTGTATTTATTCCCTTAAAAACATGCAACACAAGCGATTGGTAGTTTTGACCAATTACTGGAGCATTCGGAAACCCGCCGGGCATAACCGCAGGAGGTACAGGGAAAAATTCATAAAATCCTGGAGTTGTAAGAGTGTTGAAGTCAAGCCCTGCATGTGCTAGCACCAAATCTGGTTGTAAGCTCTGTTTGCTTTTTAAGACTTCCGTAACGGCAAGGGAGATGGGTTTGTCTATATCGCTTGTATTGTCCACATTGCCAAGCCCAACGTGGTTTTTGTTGGTCTGGTGTGGGTTGTTTGTGTTTAGTACGTGTTTCATTGTTTGATTCGCTAATGTTAGCAAAGTCATATCTTCAGCCATTTTACAAGCCTCCTGTGTAGTCTCGTTCAGATAGTTAAAATTATCCATTAACATTTGCAGCCGTGGATTTAACGCATTTGTTGTATACATATCTCCGTCAGCCTGTGCAGACTGCCCGTCTAGTAGTTTTGGTAACTCCTTGTTAAATGTTGGATTATCACTTGCCTTTATGGTCTGTCTTTTATTTCTACTGCTCATTTGTCCACCTCTTTATATATCGAGTGCATCCCGTAATATCCCTCACCGTAAATCAGTGGTTCACGCCAGGGCATAGCACGTTGTAAAGTCATATGCCTCAAAACAGCAGAAACTTTGCAGATTTCGATATTTTCTACCTCAAAATGCCTGTTATACGGTTCAGCACGTACCACAAGCATATGACGTGAAACAATCGCTTGTTGTGCCTTAACCTTATCTACCTTAGATTTAATACCATACGGTTTTGTACGCTGTACAGGAATATGGCGTGTAACTACGGTTTTGTGTAGTCTAACCGTATCTACCTTAGGCTGAATGTGGTATGGTTCGGTGTGCTGTACTGGCATGTGTCGTGTCGTTACCGTTTTTAGTATCTTCACATCGTCTATTGGATAACCAAAAACAAGGCGGCGTATCATTAGCATAAGATTGATAGGTATTATCTGTTGCACCTCGGCTCTAAACTGCTGCAACTCTATTGGTGTTGCAACTGGCACAGACAACCACAGCACAAGGGCTATATAATCTATGTCTATCAAAAACAGCCTTTCAAAGCGGTTGTCTAGCCAATTTCTAAACCACTGCTCAGTTAACGGGGTACGGATAGATAAACGGCGTATAATGGTAGCCCTGCGGTCTTCTAACTCCTGATAATGCAGGTCGGGTATTATGCCTAATATCTCTTCCCATGTTTCTATCCCTGTAACAGTTGCTGTACTTGGCAAAAAATCAAGATACACCTGTTCAATGGCATTCTCTAGTGCTGTACTACTTGGTTGCACTGCATCCAAGACGGTATCCATTAATCTATCTCGGTTGTAAATCTGCGTGTTTATATGGTTTCTAATCAAAGTGTATCACCACATTTCTTGTATAGGGTAGATACTGTTCATTTTGGTTTTGAACTATAACCAAATCGCTATCTATGCCATTAATTAATATTTTGCTCACATCCACAACTAACCGTGTTTGTATAGCTAAAGCGTTTATTTCGGAGCGGAATATACGCAAATTAAACACATGATGTTGGATAGGTATATTGCTGTCGGGTATCTTTTCATGAGTTATTCCTTCACCCAAAAGCAGCGTGTGTTGCCATTCATCGGCAAACATGTTTTTTATCCGCTCTATGTAATCAACTACACGCCTGCGAATAATCTCCTCTGCCTGCCCAGGTAAGACACCTCTGCCAAGCTGTACAGTTATCTCTACATCTATGTATATGCGGTGTGGGGTGTCAATGGTAATATTGTGACCCATGGGCGCTATCCCCATATTTTCATCTTCAAACAATATACCGTCAAAGTTGAACTCACTTAACACATCTAGCTGTGTCCGCACTATATTTTTAACATTCGCCTTTTTTATAAAACCACCCATCCCGTGACCTTCCCACATTCGTGGGTCAATCGTGTTTTTTACAATCTCCATAAACTGCTCATTAACAGGGTTATATTCTGTGTCCAACAGTACAATCTTACCCGTGCCACCGCCTTGCCAAGAAGGAAAAACAACTACATCTCCAACACCGTCAATAATAAGTGTTCTAAGCACATAATGAGCAATATTGCCACCAAAGGGGCGATTGGCTAAATGCCATATAAGCCGCCGCCTGTACCGCTTGTCTGTTTCTGTGTTTTGCCCTGGTATTTGAATACCTGTCATTGTCACTCGCACAACATTGTTTAGAGTTACAGCTGGTAGCATCTCACCTGTGTAATTGTTTCCTATTCCACCATACTCCTCGCATTCCACCAATACCAAACCATCATCTGTTACGCTATGGAAATCAAAAAACAAGGGCGTTCCCGTATCTATTGTCATAAAGCGTGCGTTTGCAAGCTCTGTAGCAATGTCAAAGTTTAGAGCGGTGCTACGCAACGCAAGCTCAATAATGCGTAATGCTTTTGTAGCCTGCTGGCGTGGTAGTGTCCAATTATCACCGAACCTATCCAACGCCGCTCCTTGGGCAGTCAACAGATTTTTCTGCTCACGATGAATATCTATAGTAATAGCCATCTGTGTCTGCTCCATTGCAGTTGGTGCAAGAGTATTAAACACAATAGAAGACTGCCGCCTATCACGCTCCGCTGGCACTCTTTCAAGCATAGCACGTATCGCTTCCACATAATCATGCCGCCGCCAACCCATATCGCTAACCGATTGCAATATATAGCGTACATGCTCGATAAAATCCGGGTCGCTACTTGTGGTTCGTAAATCGCCTAAAAAGCTATCAATTTGCGCCTTGTCCATTCTTCACTCCTAAGCTATGTCTGCTTGCAATACTTCAAGTTTTGGTAAAAATGATAACTCTCTTAATATCTCACACTTCACTTTACAAATTTTATATATTTCTTTATAATGCGTGCCTTTATCGACTTCGCTCAATATTATATTTTCTATTGCACGCTCCAATAGGTCGATTGCAGACAAATATCTGTAAGGCAGCTTATCACGCTGCCCTACTGGTATACCGAGCATTTTATTCACAAGTTTGGAGTATGTCATATATAACTTATCTGCATTTTTGCTACCTTGGCTTTCGGCTAGTGGTATTAGTTTTGTTAATATCACATCTGTTTCATTTTTGCGACTTAACTTGCCTTGATTTCTCGCTTCTAACCATTGAGCAGACTGGCGTTCTAACAACAGTTTACGCATACGGTAAAACTCTGTAACTAGTTCAAGTTTAAAATCAACAACTTTTTCTGTATTCCTTAGTAGAGTTATTAAAAAACTCGCTTGTGGTTCGTTTAGTTGATAAATTTCTTCTTTTCTGCCTCGTTTTTCTGCCCGATTTATTTCCGTATTTGAAATACGTAAATTACCAAGTGTCAAAAACTTAGCTTCATGTGCTTGTATATGATTTTTTACACTTCGGTGGTCATTATAACTGTTTTGTGCGATAATTAAACTGTCCGTAAAAACATCATCTTTTTTAATAAAAACCAATTCATTACTCATATTGCCCTCCTTGTCAACTACCGATGTTTAACCCCAAAATTAAAGTTGCTTATCACTCCCAACGGAGAAATAATGTCAAACAGCACACTAGCCCCATCTATCCCCTCATGGGTTATCTGCCGCATAACTACATTAGTCACTCTATCATCTTGTGTTAATGCATCCCGTATAACTTGCGGTATAACTGCCCTCAAAAAAAGAAAACCCCTGCTTTTAAATTGCTCCATTTCTGCTCCATAATTGGCAGAATAAATAGGATAACGCCCACGTTCTGTACCCAGTATGTGTTCGCAGGTTTGCTTTAACGCTTCCAAACCGTCAATATCCCCTGTAATATCTGTTGTGTCCATTGCTTCACTCACCGCCATAACGTCTATCATTCGATATGTCAAAGACGGTTGTATATTAGCTTGATATTGAACTGATACTTCATTTTTTAGTGCTGGTATCATGTCGTAATCCTTTCCCTGCTTTTATGCACTATACATAATTATAACAGATAAACAACCCTGCATAGTCCATTCTTTTGCTAAAAAGGCGTATTTTGGAAAAGAATGGACTACGAGGGCTTGATTTTATGCTATACTAAAATTAAGGAAGAAGCACTTGCGGGAAGAGTACCGCATGGGCTTAAAGAAAGGCACTTGTGGGAAGAGTACCACATGGGTTTGAATTAAGAAAAAAGGAGAAAAAACGATGAATCAACTTTTATTACCAGTAAATTTACAACTTTTTAGCGAAGGAGAAGAACACGAAACAACAACGCCGCCGATTGAAACAACAGGTGCAGAAGTGCAACCAAAAGAGCAGGAAGTAGAACCTTTGAACTATGAAGAGCTTTTGAAAACAGACAAGCAATTGCAGACCCTCATAGACAGGGAACGAACCAAGGCGGCAAACGTTGCAAAAGAAAAAGAAAGAATACGCCAGCAGCAATTGGCAACAGCTAATTTGAGCCGTGCCGAAAAAGAAAAAATAATGAAACCCGAAGAATTAGCAGAGCTTTACAAGCGAGAAGCCGATGAGTTAAGAACCAAAATAGCACGCAGTGAGGAAATAAGTGAACTCACAAAAGAGCTTAGTGTTGTGCTAGAGGAAAGCAAGATTCCAGCCGAATTATTTAATGCAGGACTTGACCTTTACAAAACATCAGCAGACGAAGCGAGGGAACGAGCGTTGCTTTTCGCTAAATATGAATTTTTCCCTAAGGGTACAATGGCAGAGCTAGTAAAAGAAGGTATAAAAAACGGCATAGACACAAAACTAAAACAAGTACCTGCGGAGAGCAAACAAGAGCTGGAAAAAGACGGCACTCCTCTTGTACTTATGGAAAGTTTTTAATTTTTTAATATGGAGGTAAGCCAATGTCAGATAATCAACAATCTTTAAATGTGGCACAATTGAGCAAAGAAACAAACGCACTAATGGAGCAAGCCTATAGTGCATTGATAGCAAACTACCAAAGACGTACAATATCGCCAGTAATGAGAAATGCTAGCCTATCAGGGACTTTGCGATCGGGTTCTGTTAGGGCAGCGAGGTATGCAAACAGCCAATCTCAAGAATACGGAAGTGCAAGAGCCAACTTAAAGGGCGTTTCTTTAAAAGAGAAAACAGTTTTGGTAGAAATAAAGAAACGTTTAGAAATAGTAGAAGAATTTGAACAGTTTGACCAACGCACAATGCCTGCCTTTTTTAATGAGGTAATAACAGGTCGCAATACAAGCCATTCCGACACAATGGCACGTGACCGTGAGGAAGATTTCTTTTTAACGGGGCGTAATGCCGGTACACGTGTATCGGTGGCGGGTACAACACCAGATCACCAGTTTGAAAACCTAGTGCTTAACCTAACTACCCTAGAGAACCAGTTTTTTAAAGGGATAGACCGTTCTATGATATACATGGTGATGGACGATGCCGCTTACAGTGCTTTCCGTATAAGTATTAACAGAGATATGCAAAACGCCAATGTAAACTCGGCTGCCGAAAATTTCATAGAACACAATGGTGTTAGAGTATATCCGACCCCCTACTTGCCGTCAAATGTCAATCGCATGGTAATGGCGAGGGGTGCAATAGCAATGCCACAACTGATATTACCCTACACAGTAGCTATAGACCCATACAGTTATGCAACTATCCTAAAAACCGCATATGCTATAACTGCAACAGCGGTAATGCCCGATACAATATTCTGGACAGAGGTGTAATGATGACCGTTTATGACAAGGTAACAAAGAACACTCTAAAAAGCAATAACGAAAGTGTGATAGAAAATTGGCTAAAAAACTCAAGTAGGTTTATAGAAACACCAGAAACACCACCTTTACCGCTAGAAGCACCAGAAACACCAGAAACAGCAAAACCAAAAAAAGACAATAAGTCCGACAAAGGGGTAAAAACCTCATGACAGAAAAACACAAAGAAATATTAAAACAAGCACGGCTATTTACAGACCTTGAAAGCATTGATGATGAAATGCTTGGTTTTATAATAAAATCTGTAGAGCAGCAGATACTAAACTATACTAACCAGCACACAATGCCACAGGCTTTAGTGTATTCTGTATGGATACCCATGGTGGTAGATGGTGCAAAGCACTATGTAGCATTGTCAAGCACAGGAGTTGGAGAAGCAAAAAGCGTATCAGAAGAAGGGGTAAGCGTAACTTTCAGTTCCCCTGCTGATATAATAGGTGTATTGGAAAAGTTACAAAATAAATACATATCGCAAATGAACACGCACAGACGACTGTTTAGAGCGGCAAAAGGTTAAGATATACGGGGACGTTGCCCCAAACACGTCCCCCATATAGCAAACGCAGGTTTTAGGAGGTACAAAAAAATGTCAGGAATACCTGGAATGGTTCCAATCTTGCGCCGATTAAAAAGACCGGGTGCAAGAATGCAGTTTATAAGCGTCCCACGCCCAACGATGAGGATTGGGGAACGTGGTGTTGTTTGTGCTATGCTAGAGCTACCCTGGGGTTCGGAAAGCGACCTTATAGAAGTGTCTGCAATGGATTTTATACGTGGCGGCAGTGAACGCTATATTGGCTTTAGTGCATTAACAGATGAAAGCATGGACATATCCCTTCTGTTTAACGGTGCAACAACAAGACTGGGGCGACATATAAGCCCACACACTGCAAAAATAATGCGTTTAAACATAGGCGGCACAAAAGCTACTGCAACTATAGGAGAGCTTACCGTTACCGCTAAATATACAGGCACCTTTGGCAATAATATAATAATAGCGGTACAAGAAGATAATACTGAACCAGATGAAGCACAGACCTACACAGTTATAACGGCACTTTCAATAAATGCACAGGGTGAACCGACAAATATAGTTGACATTCAGAGTGTAGAAGTGTTGGATGACCTTGAAGACAACGATTATGTAACATTTGACGGAACAGGCATCCCCGAGCCTTTGTTAAGCAAGCCATTGGACGGCGGTACAAACGGTAAAAGCGACTATGCAACACGCTGGTTAGATTTTAACCGTGCGTTATATAATGACAATGTATGGCAAACCGTGGCAGTTACAACGAATAACGCAACAATAATGGCAAATGCCGTAAACTTTATACGAGAGTTAAGGGAAACAGAAAATCGTGGAGTTCAGTGTGTGTTGCTATATGGGCATATAAAACCGAATTTCCACGGTGCTATAATGTCACCTAGTTCCTTAGAAATTTTAGGTACAGATTATGGCAACAAGGGGCTTTGTTTGTGGCTTGCAGGGGCAGCAGCAGGAGCGACAGGGCAAGACGACCTAACCAACTGCTTTATTCCAAACGTAACAAACTATAGCCCAAAATTTACAAGCCGTGAAATAGAGCATAACCTAAAACGAGGAACTCCGCCAATCCGTACAAGTCGTGTAAATGATATTGGGCTTGAAGAAGATATAAATACGCTGCACACATTTACCATGCTACGCAATGAGGAATTTAGGGACAACAAAGTTATAAGGGTACTGGACACAATAAAAGAGGGTATTTTTAGGGCGTGGGTTTCTAAATACATGGGGGCAGTACCGAACACAGAAACGGGGCGTGAACTGCTACGAGCAGATATAGACAGTTTTATGCAAACAATGCAGTCTGTAGGCATGATACAAAACTACAGGGGAACACAAGATATAGAAGTATCACAAGGGGAAGAGTTAAGCGATGTAGTAGTTAACCTTCACATAATGCCTGTAGGCACAATGAAACGTCTGTATTTGACTGGGTTTGTACGCATACAAGCATGGGATTCTTAGAAAGGGGGTATCGGTATAATGAACGCTTTTTACGCAAGTGATGTGGTAAGGGGTCGTGAAGGCGAGATGTTTGTAATGTCTGAAAGCGGCAATCAAATATGGGCAGGTATTCGAGACTACGAATTTAACCTGGAGTTCGACCAAGAAATGATAGACTGGATTGGCAAACGAGGTGGACGAATGCCTAAACATATAGCCCACGAGATACACGGCACAATCACGTACTACTATGGCTTTGATGAAAACTTCTTCAGTCAACTGGCACTAGATATAGCATACGGTAATGTCCAAAATTACTATTTTGACGTTTTTGGAGAAAACAAAGACCCAAACTCACGACTAGGGTTACACAGATTCAAGGCTTCACAATGTACAATTAGCGGCACAGCCCCCTTAGCACGTGGAGGGGTAAACGCTAATGTTCTCGAACAAACAATCAACGTTATAGCAAATACATACGAAATAATACAGCCCTTTTCACTTAACACAGGGCAACAAACCAGAAGATAAGGCAAATAGGGCAGAAACAAACAATAAAGGCGGTCGAAAGACCGCTTTTGTTGTTTGTGTAGTTTTTTCCAAAAAAACACTTGACATTTACACTAATACGTGGTATTATAATTGTTGAAAGGAGGAAACAAAATGAGAAGAAAATATAGAATTTCAAAAAAAGCTAGTAAGAAAAAAGGATTAACGCTAGAAATTACAAAGGTGTTTCTGCAAATAATAGCTTTGATAGTTGGAATTATCGCAGGAATATTAAACATATTACTAACACTTAAAGCAATTTTAGGTTAATCCAAATAAGGGGAGGGAGCAACTCCCCTTATATTATATCTCATTTTGATAAGAATGTCATGTTTTCTAAAGTTACAAATACATTACTGATATTGCAGTTTATTTATACAATAATAGGTTTTTTATCGAGTTTTTCCATAATATTCTTTATTTTCACGGCTTTAAATATTGCGATTTTTTCGATTGAAATTTATCAATCTAGAAAGGAGAAGAAAAAATGACTGAATATCTTTCGGTTAGCCAGTTCGGAAACCTCCACAATCTCGATGTCGGCAATATTCGTAAACTTATTTCCAATGGTCGCATATCTGCCATTAAAATAGGCAATCAATGGGCTATACCGTCTAACACACCAAAACCAGAAGATAGACGCATAAAATCGGGAAAATATAAAAATTGGCGAAAAAAGCGGGGTTGACTAATATGCGATATGTTCAACGGCTTGTTAAATGTTATAAATACGGCTTCCACTTTCAATATTTTGACGAATATACGACCACGGCTAATAATGAAAAAATATTAGTGGATTCTACTATCTGCCCTGCATTAGTCGAAGGCACAAAATATTCACATTATAAATGTAACGGCATCACTAATCACGGTTCTCTTTGCCCATACGCCAAACCTCGTCCAACTCAATAAAACGGATAACCGATTTTGTAAGTTCCGAAGTCCAACCTTTGGGCGGTGTATAGCAAAACAGATGAAACCTACAATACTGGCAGTCAAAACCCTCTCCTTTGGAACACACCGCAGTCAATTCATCTGTAAACTTTATTATGGCTTGTTTCTCGGTGTCGCTAAACTCTTTGCCCTTGATTGCAATTTCTGTGGTCATTTTATCCCCCTTATTTCTTTTTTATCCTCTTTCCATAATTATAACACAAAAAACGGTATATTTCAACCGTTTTTTGTGTTTTCCCTTTCTCGATTTCATTTACTCGCCCTTGGCTTCTTGTAATTTCATGTCTACTGCCTCTGAATAAGTTTCAACTGCGTTTTCAAAGCCCTGCAAGTATGCTGCTCTTGAAAGGTGTAATATCTTTTCGTAGTTGGTGGATTCTATGCTTGCGGGGACGTTATCGATTACACTAATAACAAAATCTTCCATCCGCTCCCAAGTGACTAACTTGGAATTGTGTTCAAGTATATTTAACAAATCCGCTTTGCTTAGTTGCAGGCTGGCAAGGGTAGCTATTTTTGTTTCTTGACGGCTTGTTTGTAGCTTTTGTATCTCCCTTTTCATTTCCCTTATTTCCTGCAAAATGGTTAGTTGCCTATTTTTTGTGATTGCTTGCATGGTTTATCTCCTTCCTTGATAGTAGCCCATCTCTGCTAGTTGTAGCTGTGTGTATGGGGGTTCAGGTTCGATGAAGTCCGGTATTATTTCGATACCGAACTGTTGGCATGTCAGCTGTATTTGCTTTGCAACCTTGCGTTCATCAGAGCCTTGCTTACGCA
>JGI24700J35501_10930245_pt1 | contig 12390 bp, 6 predicted proteins | sample TergutTh196P1_FD_35501 | JGI IMG/M metagenome (IMG submission 35501) | reverse complement strand
ATCGAAACATGTAGGAGCTTTTAAACGTTTTTAATGTAAATTTTAGACTAGTACAATATATAACAGTGCATTTGTTGGTGTGTGATAATCAGTGAATCTGTGTTAAAATTAATGCTCGATTGTTGCCGTGACGCGTGTTGTCTTATCAACGGAGGTCTTACCATAAAACAGACAGGACAGGGAAGACATCTGCAGTGCTTGTCACAGAATACTGACCGCGCCTAAGAACTGCTGGTAAAGTCAAGAAGGGCGATCTTGATTGCCAATTTTCATTAGAATAATTCAGTTCATTTATATGGAGATATATCTGCAGGAGTAAAAGTCGGCTTATTAGTACAGGGTCAGGCTGGAAGGTCGGAGTTCGATTCCCAGCAGGGGCAGGGACTACGTTCAGACTGGCTTTTGAATCCACAGACCGCCAGTATGTATCAGTTGCAGTGGGAATTAAATGGCTGGGACGTTAAACTAAGTCTTTGATCCACCTAATATCAAAAAGAGTTGTGCGGCTATATATTCGCTGTCTCATTCGTCTGTTTGGTGTGGTCCGTAATTAAGGAAAGTAGTGAAACGTCATTACGTGGACTGAATGTTTCGGCTTATTTCCTTTATTCATATTTTGTGAAATAACTATAAGACTACTGTTCTTGTACAGAAGTGTTTTAATTCGTGTTCGTATTTTCGTGGACAACGCAGTAGCGGAGTTTCGAATACTATCCCAAAATTTAAACTCTAATCACAATTGCTTTGCCCTGATAACCATTAATATGGCTTTACTAATCCCTTCTTTTCTCTCTTTACGATCCAGCATTGAATGCTGTGTGTTCGTGTTTAGCGTGTTTTACACCGTATTCGCAATTTCCCAAGTAGCTGGCTTAGCTCAGAATTCAAGTTCTCCAATGGCCCGTCATAATTTTCCGTCATCTTTCCACACAAATGCACTCACAGTTTCGTCAATCCCGGTGATGTATAAACTGTTCTGATGCGTTGTTTGCATGAGGCACTGGCCTATAAAGTTAAATTAATGCATTTTGTCTGTTGTTAAGTTGCAAATTTGTTGCAGCTACACCAACTACTACTTTTTGGATGTCACCACACAAAATCTTCCGATTCGCCATTATCCGTACCCTTTCTTTTCTCCATACATGAAGTACAACATAATTTGCTTAACAGTGCATGCGTGTCATTTTTGGGCACTGATATTTGTATTTGCAACATTATATTACCGTGAAATCGTCGTTTTATTTGTTTCGTGTTCTGCACGAGAAGTTTTATCATTTCAAGTAACGTTTCGTAGTGCCCAATGGAAAGCGAATTTCATCGGCAGTGCTTTTATTTAAGGACTCTGCCCGTTGCTAAGATTATGAATCAAACATGAATATACACATGGTAAACCCTACTCTATGGGGATTATGAAACGATAGATCATTTTTCACAGGCTAATATATTTAAAGTTGTGAAACCTCTGAACCTATTTGCGCTTGCCTAAATGGTCACTTTCGATGTTGAAAATGACCTGAAGAAAATGGGTGTTAAGAGGCTGGAGAAAATAGGTAGGGGTAGAGACGCCTGGAAATTTATTCTGGAGGAGGCCAAAGTCCTGCATGGAGCGCACAGCCAGTCGAGAAGAGAAGAAGAAATAGTCAGTTTAGACTGGTTGAAGCCAAGGTATTCTCTGTGCGTAATTTGTGACCAGATAAGAATCGGATTTCTTCGTGGACTGGTCAAGATACACTCTCCGTTATGGTGGCAGGACACTGATTAACGGTAGCTAGAACACTACTACATCCCACATTATGTTCCAGCCAGAACGTGGGAGTTACATCTTTTTATACTCTACCAAGAACCGTGGACATTACTTGCATTATATGCAGCAGCTTGTGCCGTGTTCTATCAAGTATATTTAAACTGTGACATCAACACTGTTTCCCGCTGAACGGCTTCTTTGCTTCTTTTGTGTCTTTTGAATATTTATGGATTTATGTTCTCATAGTATGTCACTATTTCTGAGGTAAAACATCCGCTTATTAGAAGGCAGTGCTTGAAATTCGGGCTTTATACGTGCGCCTATGTTTGTTTTCCTGTTATTAGAACAGTTCCGCATTATCAATATAATACGTTTATTGATTAGTAAAATTTTCCGCATTCATGGACTCGGTTTTCACCACACTTTTTTTTTAACATTTCATGTACATAAAAGTTACACATTATTTACAGTTTTAGAATGCTGGATACTTATTGTTAATCACCGCAATGTGATTAAGAAATATTCGGCTCTCATTGACCGCGCAATCGCAGTTGTCGAGGCGGATTAAAATTTTCATTTTATTACAAGGGTGTCGTTTGCCAGGAGTGACTGAAGTGAAAGTGCGGCTGCCAGATTATAGTAATGAAACCGGGGACTTGCAAACTTATTTGGAAAACAGAATACTTAAGAAGGCCCGAATACCTACTTACTTTAGACTGGATAACACATAATGAAAAATATTAGATTTCATGTTACTTTTCGAACGTTCCTTGTGCTCTTTTTTATCAACCAGTTGCCAGTTTGTCTGAAGCTCCTGCTGTTTCGCTTGTTTTTGCTTCCGGAAATTCTTCTTTCTTCATATTGCACTTCTCTTGAACATGGATTTGCTCTAGAAGTTTTTATCTCTACAACTCAAGTCAAAGAATTCTGAACAGGTAACGCCTTTAAAGTGAGTTTTGAAGACCATCAACAACTTAACTGTGTCCAACTGCAGACTGTTTCTTGTGTTAGTCCACAAGGAACACATCAGCGAGAAAGTTCTCAACATTCTTTCAGTAACCATACAGCACGTGAGCTGTACTTCCGAAATATCACTGTGAATGCGGCAGAACGTCCTCAGGGCTAAGCCTGATCATTTTTATTAAACAATTTAACAACTAATCTTACCTGAATACTAACATCGGGACTGTTTAGCGTACCGGTTTAACTTTGCCTTTCATCTATCAGGGCTTGTTTTCAGGAGGTTTTTAATTGTAGTAATCAACATTTATACGTATAGAATACGTTTACATGCAGCGGTGAATAAATCCCGGCAGCCAGGTCGTCGTGGTGACTAAATTTTATACGGTGGCACTTAATATTTGTGGATCCGCAGTATGGAAGCTGCTGCTTATCGTTCTAGCGCCTGGAATTGTGAGGTAGCCCATAGATTTTTGAAAAGTTGTGCACCCCCTTTTAGATGTATACACATGCCTGAGCAAATGTGCTGACTAACTAGCTAAGTAACTAACTAACCAGCCAACCAATCAAGCAGTCAATTCCATGAGGCAGAATAATGCTAGAAAGTCTAATAGTTCCACAAGTATTCAAGAACTTCTCCGCATTTTTTGGAACCCGAAGTTCCTATTCTGAACCAGATTAATTCAGTCCACGCCCTCCCACCCTATTTCTTGAAGCGCCATTTTAAAGACATAAAAACGCCAACAAAGTACACCACAAGAAGTAGATTTATGCAGCGTCAGAGATCCTACATATTTCGGCAAGCCGCCGTCATGATGAATTATATATCGTTGTATGAAAGACTCTCATAGACCATAAAACCAGTTACGTTAAAAAATGAAAGTTGAAATTAAAACATAAGCTTTAAAAGTATATAAACGACGTAATTTTCACCTAAGTGTATTTAAACATTCTTATGTAATTATTAACACTAGACGCGTGCGTCATTTAGTAGCTCTGTCAGGTATGTACTACATTTGTTACGCATAGAGGCATGTTAAGGACGTGATACGTGCTTACGTTACGATAATGCGCAAGACAAGAGCGTCCCTTGTTCTGGCGATAGTTGCGTCATTGCATGGTTGTTTTACCCCATCGCTGACCCGTAGCAAAGATCCGGGTCTGCCTACGTCATACGTAACTGTTACTGTACATCTGCTTGTATAAATACAACTTTTTTACTTACAAATAACGAATCTCTTGTCACGCGTTGTGATTGATAATTCCTATCTGCTTCTGCTTTGTTATGACTTCAAGCTAATTTTAATTCGAAACTGATCAGAGTACAAGAAGCTATGTTGAATTCCTTTGTAGCTGGCACATAATGGCGTTTGTTGAAATGCTTAATTATGAGATCTATATTGGTGCTAGCCTTCATTCGACAGTTCAAATCTCGAACATCAGAACATTAATTGCGTGTATTCTTTTTTTTTTCTTCCACGTATGACACATTTACTAGCTGGGTAACAACACCAGTGGAAATGGGTTGAAGTTTTAGAGGTTACAAACCGATACAAAGCCAGCTAAGGGAAACCGTCGTTAAATCTGATGCCAAAGCTCTGGAATTGATGCTTGAAGCAAGTAAAGCAGACACATTTAACCATTAATGAATATTATGCTATATCTTGTTGATTAATGGTGTTACGATTCACTGTCATAGGCGTAGATTTTAATTAAAGTAATAGTTTATTCCTGTGCTTTAGACAAAAAGCTCGTGAGATACTTAAGTCATGTCGAGGAGCTGCTTATTGCCAGTTTTGAAGCGGCTTTACCGTGTTGGCCGATGACAGAGATATACTCTTAAGTCCTAAATGGCAAGTCTGTGATTTTTAGGAATGAGCCGACAAGTATGAGGAAATTAACCAATTATCAGACCTTCGCAAGATTTTCATCAATTATTTTACTTAAAATTCTAGCTGTGATATTTTAGGAAATACGTTGGTGTCGTGTAAGCATAGTACAATTACATGTTACTCATTTTCTTACTTCTTCATTAAAACAAAGTCGGCAGATATTTTCTTCATACATTCTTGAATTAATGGTGTAGTGGAAATTATGGCCGAAGCTACTGGCCTTATCCATGCTTGTGAGATTCATAATGGCTCTTGATTTCAAAGTTTTCTTGAGTGGGTGGTACTGTTTTAGTAATATTCTCGGAATGTGCAGCTGCATACATGATTTGTTGTACTCCGCGACAGTAGTTTACAATGTAATGCGGTTTTCTTTAAATGTGAGTGATTTATGTTGTTGGGAAAGTTGTGCTACAGTATTATTAAACCGTCGACTGACTCCGTGGTATACTATTACATCAGCTTGCCATCGCATTTTATACCCGTGCGGCTGAGTTTTAATTACAAACTTTGGCGTGTTAAAATCATGTTCTATAAGATTCAACCGGGTGTGTTCCCCTTTTCAACATGTGATTGTATCACCAAATATAAACAGCTGTACATTCACGCCATGTAACCTATGTAGTTGAAACATCGTCGAAAATAGTACAAGAGTGAAATGTCACTAATAAGTAAACGTATATAAGAATAAAAAGTATTCTGCGTTCTTGAGTTGGTTTCTGACATTTTGTTTGCCGTTAGTCGCACAAATCCGTGTGCATCATCATAAGTCTGCAGCGCGGGTAGTGGGCACGTTAAGTCATCCACTTGACATCGTTATTTTCGAAATAACGTACGAAAATACAGCAACTTTACCAGATTCACAAACCCATTGGTGAAATGAGATTGATATGTAAGCTATTACATTTGTTTTGGTATCATATATTTTATTGTGATATTTAATTTTGTCTTGAAAATAACTGTCTGGGATGCAACGCCGGGCAGTCTAGCACTTTATGAACTAGGCTGCTGATTCCAGGCAAACTGTCTGGGATGCAACGCCGGGCAGTCTAGCACTTTATGAACTAGGCTGCTGATTCCAGGCATACGATGCTGACAACAGGATCCTCCGAAACGTAGGCACTTAGCAGAGTAGATGGTCTTATTCCATAATACAGCTATATTCAACACATTTTCGTATGCGTGCGATACATATTATTTTTTTTATTTTTTATCTTGCCAGTTTTTATACGAATTCATGTCATCGAACCTATTGTGAACTCACACACCAGACGATAAACAATTAGTGATGCGTTGTTGCTGCTATTATGACGTTTTGTATGCAGCACACGAAAAGTGGTCAATATGCTCATTGCCTGCAGAGTACGTATGTGACTATATACTTAACAGGTTCACCACCAGTGATGTAGTCCTTTTATAATTTCTCGGCGAATTCCAGAGCCCTGTAACTCTTCCTTTCTTAACCAGTATTAGATTTTATGCCCATTTGCAAAATTGCGAAAAGCGACTGTTAGCTTCATCCTGTCTGTCTGTCCGTCCTCATGGATCAACGCGGCTCCCACTGGACGGATTTTCATGAAATTGGATATTTTTAAAAAATCAGCCCAGTAAGTGCAAGTTTCATTAAAATATAAGAATAACGGGTAACTACGTAACACGAAGACCTATGGGCATTTAGGATAATATCTCGCTGAATTCTGCTAAGAATGAGAAATATTTCAGACAAAAGTTGTAGAGAGAATCAAAACAGACATTTTATGTTCAATAACTTTTTTCTAAAATCGTACCGTTTGTGAGATAAGGTGGAAAAATATGGTACAGACAGTCAGACAGGCCAAAGATAACAATATAATACGGCGCATTCGCTTTGCCTGCTGGATAACTAAAGCTACAAACACACGCCTAGAATATGTAATACTTATTGCTTTTCCACAGCAATAATGGCTGTGCGAACGCGTCTCAGTGTTCCGTTTATATTTACTGTTTCTTATTTTGTTTGTTTCATATTTGCTGCTAAAGTTATTTACCACCAGTCAGAGTGGTTCGGAATGTTTATTATTTGAAACGGCTGTGGTAACCAAAAAGACATTTCACATATGTTCTTTGTTTTCTGCCTGATGGATATTTTTTTCACAATGCCGCAGTTTTGCTAGCTTTAAAACGTGATTATTTGTAGCTTCCTGGCGTTTCTTATTAAAGTTGCACAGAACTCTTACGATTAAATCTACATACTGGGAACCAAGAACATGCTCCTACTAAATCAAGTTACATGGCATGGAACAGAACGTGTTATAGAATCCTTGTCGTGTTGTTGTACGAGTATGTAGCAAAATAAGCTTTACCGTAATACATTTCTACCGCAACAATGATCACTGTGCCCCTACTGCACCCTCGGAAGACCTATTGGCATACTCCATTAGAGAGCACATTTACACTCCAGTGTCATCTGTGAGTGCAGTCACGACAAATGTTTGCTCAAGAGCCAGTGGTATGTTAGAGCCACAGAAAACTTCTAAATGGAGTGCATGCGTCGTATAGAGTACTTCGAGAAGAATACGTAACGAATACAGGAGATCTGTGTTCTTTGAGACGACGCTACGAAATAACCACGCGTTACTACTACCTGTTACTGTCCATTTGTCGTAAATGTCGAAGGAATCGCGAGTTGTATCCAGAACGTAATTTAGGTATACGAACTCGTCCTAAATGGCTCGTATCACCACGTTTCCTTTTCACAGAGCGAGCCTTTCTCCTAGTAAGCAGAGGTCTGTGTTTACAGGTATATGATGTAACTGGAATGCGTGTTGTAAGGATGTGGACAGATACGAACGTGCTGAGTTTATAGGCATAATACCGCTAGAATTTTTATTTGCCATGTGGTCTTTCAGCAGCGTTAGAAATGAGAACTGTAGCTAGTTTTATTTATGGGTTTCCACGAATTATGATTACAGCTAGTTTTATTTATGGGTTTTCACGAATTATGATTACAGTGTAGTCAGCAATGAAAGACATGCACACTGATACTTTTCGCTTGCTGCTTCACTGTACGACATGTGCAGTGAACCTCATGCCAGCACACTGCCGTATCTGTGAAACTACAGTAATTGTCCATTTCGTTTTTATGCGAAACTACAGTAATTGTCCATTTCGTTTTTATGCTCAGTAGAAATCCTTTGGTACCCAACCTCAATAAGTGGCAATAAGCAATAAGTGTCGTTATAAGAAGTAGTACTCAGTCGTTTAACACAGATGTCGGTGAGGACTGGTGTTCGTAATGCGTGTATTAACGTTCAAAACAAAGGGAATTCGGTGGGTTTATTCCACAGACTTCCGAACGTCAGGTAGGACTGGGTTAACCAGTGACCGTTGGACATGTTCTGGATCAGGTGTCTGTCTCAGTCTTCGGGAAGAAGTAAGGAGTACAAGTCCGAAAGGGCACTCGAAGCACTGGAATAGCTGGCGGTGAAATTATACAAAAAGAAGGCAAGGACATTCCAATGGAACATTTGTAGCAAATATTAATCATGAAGGTGGCAGCTCCAAACAGACGTATAAAAAGAAAATGCAGTGGAAGTCAGTAACGTTCCTAATCATTATGATCCGCTTTATCCAGACAGTACTTCCATGGCCAGTGTTCAATTATTGTCTTAAGTCTCTAGTATCGCGTATAATGTTGGCACTTCTCTGAGTAGTTTCTGTAAGCGTGTTACAAGTGTTTGTAACTTTCGTTTACATCAGACTGTCGTAGCGGAAAACTATAAAGCAATCGATATAAACTTTGGCCAAACGTAATATGTTTATGCGCCTGAGTGGTAAGCCGCCCACCTATCGCATTAGTAGTGTTGGATGCCAGAATTGTAGGCATACAGTTTCCGACCAATATTCAAACTACGGACAAGTCAAAACGACCCATGATGTAGGTCTCAGTGAGAATGGACATCTTGCATCCTTATGTACATACAAGTAGAAATCTTGATGTATTTTATCAATACACTAATGAAGGCGTTATTGAAAGATCTCAAATAATTAAATTAAATTCATCTTCACATACGGTCCGTAAGTTCGAAGTGGCTACTGTTAATCGACAACTTTGAATTGTAATTTTAAGAAACCACGTGTGTGCTTAAAGCTGTACGTTCGTCCCCGTAGTTAACATCATTAGACAGATCGAAGCAACAAGTGGTTTGGTTGCTGGCGTTACAGGTTTGATTCCCTCCCCGAGTTAGTAAAGTTATTAATCGCGTTTTATAAAATTAGCTGGCAGACAGCACAAAGTGAAATAAAATAAAACGGATCTTGTCCTTGGGAGTTTCAAAGCATTTGTATGCCTACCAGCTGGAGAGAGAGGGAGAGAGAGCCGGTCGTGTCGCCAGGCTGTCTGGCCGGCTGTGAGTCTTCGTACTCTTTGTACGAGATGATTGATGTACTTGCACTCTCTGAAACATAAAGCCAGGGAGGACCGCCATCATTTCTGTTCGCCCACTCTTTCCATTTTGCTGCTGATTCTGAACTGTAGCACTGAAGGAACGTTTCTTCATGGCTGTCGTTCTTGCTAGTCCGTACGTATGTGACGTATTCAAGACGACTCGGAAAAATTTCATCTCTCAAAGGTTTCTGTGCTTTTCATGAAATTTTTCTGTAATTTAGGGGACTCAAATTTATGACTTTGATACAAATAAAAAAATAAGTTTTTCGAAAGGCATTTACCTGTCTACCCAACCACACGGCATAACATCCCACAGAAAACAATCTTCGCAGAATACCTGATCGGCAGTTGAGCTGTTATATCGAAATTCACACTGATGTTTCCCAATAAACATTTTAAATCGCCTTGACCTTTATACTACGAAAACTCATATACGGTAGGCCCAATTCGAATATTTAGAATATATGGTAGATTTTTAATAAGTTTAGAGATGGGCTTTTATTGTTGTTAGTTCTATTTATGCCGATACCAGTGGCCGCGCGGTCTAAGGCGTGGGTCTGTGGCCTCTCGCTTGCTGGTATTGCGGTTTAAAATCCTGCCGGGGGCATGGATGCCTATCTTGTGAGTGCTGGGTGTTGTCAGGTAGAGGACTTTGCGACGAGCTGGTCATTCGTCCAGAGGAGTCCTACCGTGTGTGGTGTGTCTGAGTGTGATCACTAGGGGCTGCCGCGCCATGAAAAAAGAATAAGAAAATTCTGATTATTCTTAAGCTAAACCATAAACGTTTCACAAGAAACAGGCGTACCCTACTATCGGTAGGTGTCAGTATTTGACGGTTGACTTCAATAAAATTCACCTTGCCGAAGGCCTTCATGAAAAATATCTTCATGTTGCTTCTGCTTCGTATAATTAAAGCCGACCTATCCATCTTAGGTCAGCCACTGTCAGTAATTAATCCATAATTACACTGAAGGATTCGCCATGGTAGGTGCATAAGTGATGTTATCGATTTTGCAGATGCGAATAATATGAATTTCTCTTTCATTGTTTTATTCTCATCGTTTGAGTCGAATCCGTTAGGACTACGGGTTTGTAAGTGAAACTATTTTCTATTATTAAGTAGGTTTTGTACTTCTGTTCTACCCAGGAGAAATTAGCCAACTTCTTTATCTCCTCAGAACATCGGATCACTCATGGTGAATTTCGATTCTTCCCCCACTTAGTTGTCGGCTGTCAGTAGAAAGCGCCTACAGCGGGTGTAAATGACTCTCAGAATGGCGAAACGAAAAGGACCAATAACATGATAAACTCGGCGTAGACAAGATTGGCAATGTACGTATACCGTACATTGTGGCGCTTTCGGGTAACCATTGTTGCATTGGCAATAGAACAGCGCATTCTTTGTGTGTTGTTGAGCTACACGTCACTCTCACCCATACAAAAATATCGAGTGTTGCACAACGGTGATTCAGTGGAAAATTTACGCCGCCAGTCACAATAAAATGTGCGAGGGACTTATGTAAAGTGCCCGATGCTGCATTTAAGCAAAGGAATATTCGTTTGTTCACGGCTTTCTTTAGACGTATAATTTGGCTAAACAGATTGTAATGACTGATAAGTCGTTGCGCATTTTCTCAGTTTTTATGAGAGTTGACTAAATCATTTTATGAGATCAGAAGGAATTCATTTTGAAGCAGTAATTATTAATTATTATGAATGTGTGTCTGTATTCTTGTCTTACTTATCTGGCATGCATCTCGCTTATTTTCTCCGCAGCATTATATTGTCATGACTGGCTATTCCATATTTTTCCACATTATCTCATAAATGGCACGATTGTCGAGAAAAAAAAAGTATACAAATGCGTGCTATGATTTTCTCCGTAACTGTTGTCTGAAATATTTCTCATTAAGGATTCAGCGAGGTATTGCCACAAGTACCAACGACTTCATGTAAAGTACGTGTTTTTCTTGTCAGATCTTATTGAAACTTGGATTTTCGAAGAACACTCCATTACAAAATTCCATGAAATTCCGTCCAGTGAGAGCACGGTTGTTCCATGCTTTTCGCAATTTTTCGAACGGGCCTAATTATGGCGATATGGGATTGGAGAAGAAACGTGCATCAGTTTCTATAAATACTTAAGTGAAAGCTGCCGTAGTGGAGGTAAATGCGGGGACAGAGTAAGACGTCTCCTTTCTTCCTATAAATCGTGTAAGAAACCCGACCTCGATTACTTAGCAAGTTGCCATGTGTGACATCCAGTTGTTAGAAGAGAGGTTTCTAATCCATTTATGCATATACGATTATTCAGTTTCGCAGCCGACTGTATCTGATGCCCAATGCAAGCGGCGAATGACCTTCAGTCACCTGTAAGAATACTTACTTCAAGTTCGGGCTATAATTAAAACTCTCACACGATTACTTTCATCCTGAAGCACAGAGAAAGCGGAAGATAATCTGTTGCAACAAATGGGTGGGACATTTGTATGTGGTAATAAATTGTCAATAAAGATAGCTGAGCTGCAGTTCACTTTCATTTCAGTTTTAGAAAGCATAGGAATATATCGAGTTTATGTGTGTAAAATATATTTTGAATGACTTCAGGCCACGAGGATTTGTTAGATCTTGTGCCAAAATTAGTTTTCAGGTAGGATGACTTGAAAATTAATTTAATCAACACAACGAGATGATGATTCCTAAATTCAAATCAGAACTTCTGCACCCATATGTCGAATGCGAAAAGAAAATTTTCTTCGGTTTTCTCCACTGGCTCAAGTTTATCCTCACAAACGTTTAATGTCCCCTTCAATTTTTAAGATATTTACTGCTGTTCCCTACTTGACACGTTTTTATTCTTTCCGAGTTATTTAGGTAGATTTTTGGTATTGGTAACATCTGAGAGGTACCAAAAACGTTTTCTGATCTGTGCTCATGCAACTTTTTTATTTCACAGTACAAAATTTGTATGTGAAAGTATCATCAGAACCTTACGTACGCTTTAAAACGTAAGCAGGGTTCTGATGATATTGCATGAAAAATTTTACTCGCATAATTCACGCGGTGTGTATAAAATGTCTCCAAATTTTCGCATTAATGTGACGTCTTTCATTACCAGAGGATTGCAGCGCAGTTGGATTTATACTTAATACGGTATAAGTAGTGGAGTAAAAGGAACACAGCAGAGTAACGAGCTATTTTAACCCTTTGGTGCCGGAATTTTCTTTTAAATTTTAGCACACTCTGTATATAAAATGTGAATAATACAGGAATAAAAAAAGATAGCATTATGAAATAAACGGCATTTTGAAGAGGAAAAAACAGAGAGTGTGCAGCATGTTTAAAATATTCAGTACGTATATTTGTTGAAT
>JGI24700J35501_10930247_pt1 | contig 12391 bp, 8 predicted proteins | sample TergutTh196P1_FD_35501 | JGI IMG/M metagenome (IMG submission 35501) | reverse complement strand
CGCGCCCCTTGACCCGCTAAATTTTTCAAGGGTTTTTCGTGTTAAATTTTTGAAATATCGTTGTAGGGGCGACCGTCCTCGGTCGCCCGTCCGTCTAATCCCCAATGTTTCAATGAAAGTGTACGCAGGTGGGGCGAACGTCCCCGTTCGCCCGTTCGCCCGTCCGTCCGCCCGTTCCGAATTTTTGAAATTTGGTTGACGTTATTGTTTGGCGTTAAACCCTCGCAGGTACACCAACAAAACATTAATATCCGCTGGCGATACGCCCGAAACTCGTTGTGCTTGCCCGATGTTTAGGGGCTTTAGGGCTGATAATTTTTGCCTTGCCTCTAGGCGCATACCTGTTATGCTTGTGTAATCAACGTTTGGCGGGATTTTCTGCTGTTCTAGTTTGCGAAACGCTGTTACTTGCTCTTTTTGCATATTTATGTAGCCCTCGTATTTTATTTGAATGTTTACTTGCTGTTGCAAAGTTGCCCAGCCGTGCGGCTCGATTTCGGGGGGTGGTGCGGTTGCGGGATAATTTAGTGTTTCCGCCAAAATGCTGTAGTTTAGTTCTGGGCGTTTGATTAAATCGGATAGTTTAACGCCCGTTGTTATTTGGGTGCTTTGTTTTTCGGCTAAAAGCTGGTTTATTGCGGCGGTTGGCGGTATGTTTTCGTTTTTTACCCGCAAAATTTCGGCATCTAGCCATTGTTTTTTTTGCAAAAAGCGGTTATAACGCTCTTTTGGGATAAGCCCGATTTTGTAACCTAGCGGCGTAAGGCGTAAATCGGCGTTGTCCTGCCGCAATAGTAGGCGGTATTCCGCGCGGCTGGTCATCATGCGGTACGGCTCTGGAGTGCCTTTTGTAACGAGGTCGTCGATTAACACGCCGATGTAGCCCATGCTGCGGTCGATTATAAGCGGCTCGGCGTTGCGTAGTTGTAGTGCGGCGTTTATTCCAGCAATAATGCCTTGTGCGGCGGCTTCTTCGTAGCCCGAAGTGCCGTTTATTTGCCCCGCAAAAAACAGCCCTGTTAGCGATTTTGCCTGTAATGTGGGCAAAAGTGCGGTTGTATCTATGCAGTCGTATTCTATTGCGTAGCCGTTTCGCATAATTTCGCAATTTTCCAGCCCTGGCACGGTGCGGTATAATTCCAGTTGCACATCGGCTGGCAACGAGGTTGACAAACCTTGAATGTACATCTCTGCTGTGCCTGTGCCTTCTGGCTCGATGAACACGGGGTGTCTATTTTTATCGGCAAAACGGGCTATTTTATCCTCAATAGACGGGCAATATCTAGTTGCAACGCCCTCGATAACGCCAGAATACATGGGCGAACGGTGCAAATTTGCCGTTATTACTGCGTGAGTTTTTTCGTTGGTGTAGGTTAAATAGCAGTTTTCTTGCTTAATTTGCACCGTTTCTGCAAAAGTATCAAACGAAAAAGGCACAACGGGCAAATCGCCTGGTTGCACTTGCGTTTTGCTAAAATCTATTGTATTTTTATGCACTCGCGCGGGTGTTCCCGTTTTGAACCGCATAATTATAAAGCCCAAATTGGCGATTGTTTCGGTTAATTTTGTTGCCGACCGCATACCGTTTGGCCCAGTTTTTGTGATATTATCGCCGCACAAGCACCGAGCATTTAAGTATGTGCCTGTGCAGATAATTACGGCATTGCAAGCGTATTCAATGTTGTACTCCGTTTTTACGCCCGTTATTTTGGCGTTTTGCACGATAATATCGGTAACTTCGCCTTGTTTAATGGTTAAATTTGGCGTGTGTTCCAACGTCCATTTCATTAGCTGCGAATACTTCGCTTTATCCGCCTGTGCCCGCAACGAGTACACCGCTGGGCCTTTGCTTAGATTCAACATTCTACTTTGCAAAAAACTTTTATCTATTATTTTGCCCATTTCGCCGCCTAGTGCATCAACTTCCCGCACCAAATGACCCTTTGCACTGCCGCCAATGCAAGGGTTACAGGGCATCATTGCAATGCTATCCAAGTTCATAACCAAAAGCAACGTGCTAAACCCCATACGAGCCGCCGCCAAAGCCGCCTCGCAACCCGCATGGCCAGCACCTACTACTACAATTTCATAATTATTCATGTGATACCTATATTTTCTGCCACTTTGTGAAGTGGGGATTTTTTTTGACTACTTCGTTAATTCATAAACGGGCGAACGGGGGGCGGTCGCCCCACCTGCGTACACTTTTATTGAAATATTGGGGGTTAGACGAACGGGCGACCGTCCTCGGTCGCCCGTTGTGAAACCCCCAACGCCAACGGCAACGCCCCCCGTTGGTTGGGGCAAACGGTCGCCCGTTTTCCCTTAAATATACGCACCCCACAACCATGTAAATTTACCCACGCCACCTAAGAATCATAAACAGTACGCAACAGCGGCACCATAAACAGCACCACAAAACCCGCCGCAAGCCCGTTGTTGTAAAGGTTAAAGCCGCCCGAAAAAGCCACAACGTTAATGGCAACAAAAAGGTGGACAAACCCTGCAATAATGCCCCAAACAAAGCCGTAACGCCCTGCAACTGGGGCAAGGCAACTTACTAGCAAAATTGCAATCGCCGACGATGGATTTGTGCCGTCAAAAACGTGCCAAAAGCCGCCAGCCAGCAAACAGCCCAACATAACAGGCCAAACATTGCGAATATGCTTGCCAAAAGTACCAAACCCCACAACCGTGAAAATACTGCCAACTATCGGGCCGTTTATATCGCTGTTTATTGCCAGCATTAGGGCGGTCGTGAAAAGCCCTAAAATTCCCATGTTTATGTAGGCTATTGTGCCGTAATCGGCGTAATAATCGCTTGGTGCTTGCCCCGTTCGTTTTAGTAGCCGCTTTAGATTTTGCTTGTGATCTTCGCCGCATAGCCAGCCCACAAAAATCATAAATGCAAATAATATTAGCATAAACACCGTTAAAACTAGCTTGTTATCGGTGTTCCAAATAAAAACAGGCACAATATCGTTGCCGCCAATGTTTGTTACAAGAATATGCAATAATATGGAAACCAAACCCGCCGCAAAACCCACGTTGTATAGGTTAAATCCGCTATGTAGGTTCATTACATTTTGGGCGATAGGCGGCATAATAAACCCGATAAAAATACCCAAAACGCCCGAAAATATCAGCCGTGGCACAATCGGAATATACTCCAGCAATGCAACCTGCGTAACAGCTGGCCCAAGTGCGGTTGACAACATGGAAACTACCGCATATTTATCAAACGATTCTTTGCGGAATCTTGCGTATAGATATCCGCCAAAAATTATTGGCCAAATATTAATTAAATTTTTGCCAAAAAAAGCAAACCCGCTAAGCAGCCAAAACGCCATAATCAATGCTCCGCTTGGCTTGTGATGTACTTTGTACATATAGGTTAAAAAAATCAAGCTAAGCACAGCGGCGTTTACTAGCGTTGCACCCACGCCGCCAACTTCAACATAATCGGTTATTAAAATATCGTACGATAAAGTTATGCGAACAACACCCCAAAAAATATCGTACGGGCTATCCACGATAAATGCAAACACAATAAAATAGCTGAATACCACGTATAGTACGATGTATGGGTCGCTTAACCACTGTTTTAATTGGGATTTCAAAGCTGCACCTCCATCTTGTTAAATTATAACTTGATTTCACGGTAATGTCAATATATTTGGCTATTCGTTAATGGGATTGGTCTTTGGCATATTGTTTGTTGTTGCGTAAGTTTTATTCACAAATACCACCCTTTCTCGTATATATCTTTCCTAACGTCAAAACCTTTTCTATATTCGCCCTTTTCTATCCAAACAAGGTGATAGTCATAGGGCGGCTCGTGTAAATCAAATATATCATATACAGCGTCTTTTCTTTGTCTGGATAAATTATCAGAAACTTCCACAGCTATATCTATGTCGCTGTATAGCGTTGGAGAGCCGTATACCTCGCTGCCGAAAAATATAACGTTTGAAACAAAAGGAGGAAAATCATCTCGTACGTTTCGCAATCTGTTGAAATATTCAAATGTTTTTGTTCGCATAATTTTATGCTCCTTTCTGGTTTTTCAATGTGTTAATTTCGATAACATTATACAACATTTTTCACAAAGTTGCAAATTAGCAAAAAATGTTGTACAATAAAAAAAGTTCCAAAAAAGTTCCAAAAAAATCCAAAAAACCCCAAAAAATTCCAAAGGAGCGATTTTTATGCGTTGGGAACGTGCTAAAAGTTTTATTATTATATTTTTTGCGGCGACAAATATTATTTTGGCGTTGCTGATTCACCACGAGGCGGAGGCGCACAGCCTTACAACCGAACGTGAAACGGCGCTAAACACAGTTTTAGCCAGAAACAACATTGTTTTAACAAACCAGTTGGTCAATAATTTTGCACCTATGCGGCTGTTGCAGCTGGATAACTACGATTACGATATTGACAGGCTTTTGGCAATGTTTTTTCCAGAAGATGCCGATATTGCCCACGCAACAGCCACCAACTTTGACGAGTTTACTTGGCAAAATTCGCAACTTACTATTTCCAACGGCTATATTGCTTTTGTGGCGGGGCATGGCGTTATTGGTGTGCCCGAAATTGCCGCCGCCATCGAACTTACCCAAAATTTTATCGATACCTATTACCCCCATTTTATTTTGGATATAAACAGCACACGATTGGCGCGGCGCGGCGGCTTGCGGCTGTTTTATCGCCAGGAATACCAAGGGCAAATTATACACACAAATTTTGTGGAATTTTTGGTTACAGGCTACGGCGATAACCTAGCCGAAATCGTTATAGAAGAGGTTGACATTCAGTACGGCGTTCCCATTGGTTTTATGTATCTGCCGCAAAATTTGGTCGGCCCAGACGAGGCTTTATTAACCTTTATGCAAAATATCCGTCTGCAAAACACCGAAACCATTTTTATCAACCACATGGATATTGCCTACTTTCAGACAATGTCGGGCTTGCGGGAAAATTACCTGCCAACAAACGTTTACGCCACGCCGTTTTACAGGATTTTTGTAGAGGGCTACGATTCGCCGTTTTTAATAAACGCACACACCAACCAAATATTTTAACCAAAAACGTGATACGAACACGAATATAAATACAAAAAGGAGACAAAAACATGAATAAATATGCACTTATCAGCGTAAGCGATAAAACTAACTTGCTAGATTTAGCAAAAGGGCTTGTTTCTGCGGGTTACGACATAATATCAACGGGCGGCACGGCAAAAATATTAACGGAAAGCGGCATAAAAACTACATCTGTAGAAGATATAACCGAGTTCCCAGAATGTATGGACGGGCGGCTTAAAACCTTGCACCCCCGTATTTCTGGGGCTTTGTTGGGGGTACGGGATAACCCTGAACACGCCGCAACCATGACGGAGCATAAAATTCCCAACATAGACATTTTAGTTGTGAACCTGTATCCCTTTAAGGATGCAGTTTCCAAGCCAAACCACACATTAGAAACCGCCATAGAAAACATTGACATCGGCGGCCCAACAATGATACGCGCCGCCGCCAAAAATTACAAATATTTAGCGGTTGTAACCAACCCCGCCGATTACGCCGAGTTAATCGAACACGCCAAAAACGGCACAATAACAGACGATTATCGGTACAAGTTATCGGCAAAGGCTTTTGCTTATACGGCGGCTTACGATGCCTATATTTCCAACTATTTGACAAATAAAAATCCCGAAAATTCCGAAAATTCTGATAATTCCGCAAATATTTTTCCGCAAACGCTAACTTTAACGTTTGACATAAAAAGCGACGAAAACAGTATGCGTTACGGGGAAAATCCGCACCAAAAGGCGGCTTATTATGTTGCAAATTCGCCCAATTTTGCGGGAGTTTTGGGCATAGAAAATGCCGAAATATTAAACGGAAAGGCGTTATCGTACAACAATATCGCCGATACCCATGCGGCGGCGGCGTTGGCAAGCGAGTTTGACAGCCCTGTTTGCGTTGCGGTCAAACATTCCACGCCTTGCGGGGTTGCACTTGGTGCAGATGCGTTTGCGGCATTTAGTGCGGCTTACGAATGCGATCCGCAGTCAATTTTTGGCGGAATTATCGCATTTAACTGCGAAGTGGACGCAAATACCGCCAAAAAAATGCACGAGATTTTTTTAGAAGTAATAATTGCGCCCAATTTTTCGGCGGACGCTTTGGCAATTTTACGCAAAAAGAAAAATTTGCGGCTGTTAAAATTGCCAAAATTTGCCAACAGTCCGCTGGAGTTCAAGAGTGCGGGTGCGGGGCTGTTAATTCAGCAATCCGACACAAGCAACATAGCAACAGAGCCGTTTACTATAGTCGCAGGTGCAGAGGTTTCCGAGCAAGTAAAGGCGGATTTAATTTTTGCAATGAAAGTTGTAAAACACGTTAAGTCAAACGCAATAGTAGTTGCCAAAGACGGCAAGTTGCTAGGGCAGGGCGGCGGCGAGGTTAGCCGAATATGGGCAGCCGAGGCGGCACTATCACGGGCTGGCGAAAAGGCAAGCGGTGCAGTTTTAGCCTCAGATGCAATGTTCCCATTCCCAGATGTAGTAGATGCCTGTGCAAAGGCGGGAATTACGGCAATCATTCAGCCAGGCGGCTCGCAAAACGATAAGGCATCAATACAGGCTTGCGATGGTTATGGGATTTCTATGGCGTTTACGGGGGTTCGGCATTTTAGGCATTAAAACCCGTGGGATTGTGCTTATATTTAAGGGAAAACGGGCGACCGTCCCCTGCCCGCAGCAGGCGGGTCGGTCGCCCGTCCGTCTAATCCCCAATGTTTCAATAAAAGTGTACGCAGATGGTCGCCCGCCCCTACAATCCGTCCGCATTTTTACAGCAATTCATTTTCAAAATTATCGCCCAGCCCAACGTCAACCAGTTCAATATCCGATTCATAGTACATAAAATATCGCCTTAATATACCAAGTGCCTCGATAAAAGCCAAATTTCTACCCGCTTGAAATAGGTCTTCATTTGCGGTTTCACGGGCTTCTTTTGCGTTTTCCTTTAATTCGGTAATGTATTCTTTTATAGCCTCGTCATACATTGTTATTCCTCGCTTTTTTGTGGATTTACTGCATTTTACAGCAATTCCTTTTCAAAATTGATACCCAAACCAACATCAGCCAGTTCAACATCTGGATAATACCCAATAAAATACCGTTCAAGTATTCCCAAAGCCTCGTAAAATCCTAAATTTCTACCCGCTTGAAATATGTCGTCTTTGGCGGTTTCTCGGGCTTTTTTGCGTTTTCTATAAGTTCGTCAACGTACATTTTTACCACATCTTCGTGCATTGTCTTTTCTCCATTCTTCCAAGGTTTATACCCCAATTCTACCACAAAAAATTTCCACCCGCAACGCACCGCCAAAAATTTTTGTAAAATTTTCCAAAAAAAACTTGCACAGCATATTTTGTTTATGTTATAATGTACAAAATTATTTGTTAGCATTAGGCGATTTTGCACTAATGCTACAAGAAAGGATTGATTTTTTATGAAAGTTGGCAACACAAAACGGCGCGTTATTGCTTGGTTTGTAGCTTTTGTCATGGTTTTTGCAATATTTGCGCCAATCCCGCTTTTCGCTGACGATACCGAAAACTCTGTAGTTATCGAAACCCCTGTTGACACCGAAGACAACGGCGAAACAAGCGTTGAGCCAGAGACGGTTGAACCCGAAGAGGGCGAACCCGAGACTGGCGAACCCGAAACAGGCGAACCCGAAACGGACGAAACCGAAACGGGCGAAACCGAAGTTGACGGAGACGACACGGACGAAACCGACACGGACGAAACCGAAGTTGACGAAACCGAAACGGACGAAACCGACACAGACGAAACCGAAGTTGACGGAGACGACACGGACGAAACCGAAACGGACGAAACCGAAGTTGACGAAACCGACACGGACGAAACCGACACGGACGAAACCGAAGTTGACGAAACCGACACGGACGAAGACGAAACCGAAGTTGACGAAACCGAAACCGACGAAGAAGACGAAACAGCCCCAATTCTACCAGTTTTGCCAGGTTTACCACCTGCCGATTTCCCCGATTTTGACAACATACCTGCACCTAGGTTTACACCTGTAGTACCAGTTGTAGCGGATAGTATTTTTGATTTTTCCGCTTGGCTTGCGGCTCGTACTGTAGATGAGGCTATTGCTGGTGCTTGGCCATTTTGGAACGCTGGCGGACAATTAACGGTAATCGAGCAAGACAGCGAATTGTTTCTACGAGTACCTGCCTCTGGCTTTGACATTGGCATAGGTACAAGTGAGCCAGGTCAACTAGATTTGCAAGTTGGCGATACGCTGATAATAAATGGCTTTTTCCAAGGCACAACGGCAACTGTGGATAACCCTCAAATGGTATTCCGTGCCAGCGGTAGCACCGTATGGGGCGAAAATATTAATTTAGGCAATGCTGGTTGGATTGGTCAAAATGTAACTAATCACGAGTTCACAATAACACACGTCATTACAGCCGATAACCTTGCTAACACTCCCGATTTTTGGGCGGGTCCTGGTCTTAGATTGTGGTCTTGGGAAACTGGGCTAGACAATTTCTACATTTCTAACGTTGCTGTATTGCGCGAAGACGACGACGATGACGACGACGAAGAACCCCCCGAGCCAGGCGTGCCAGTTCTGCCAACACTACCAAACCTTGACAACCTTGACCTTTACTGGGACGTTGCAACCGAATTAGCTGACATCAATTTGGGCTCTTCCGTTTTTGCCGCACCGTCTTTAACAAATGCAGGCCCTGTAACGGCTGTGCTTGGTGCAGATAATAGCATTTTAGTTTCTGGTCGTACCGAAAATTGGCACACAATCGACATAACACGTGGAGTTACTGTAGGCGAAATGTTGCTTATTCAAGGAATAGCCACACCTGGCAGTCCAGTTGTTATCCAATTACCCGCAGCTCCTTGGACACATTTTGGAAACGCAACCGCTACTTCAAGTGGTCATTTTGCGGTTTGGTTTACAGCCATCGATGACCTTGGCACTTTGCGTTTTGAAGTGCAAAACACAGACGATTACACAATCACAAGTATGCAAATCTTCGCACCACCAGCACCCACCGATCCAAGTATTCCCCCAGATACCCACGAACGTCTCTTCTCACTATCCGATACCCTAGAGGGTCTTGCACCTGGCACTACTATTACCGCAGGAGACAACTTAAACCTTGCAGGTGCAGGGGCAACTTTAACGGTTGGTAGCCTTGTAATAGGTGGACGTACCGCTGGTTGGAGCGCCGCAGAAATACGCTACCCAATCTACCCAACCGACTGGATTTTTGTTACAGGTACAGCAACGCCTGGCGTTTCCGTTACTTTGCAAAGAATGCCAGGTTTTCACACAATAGCTTACAACGTTGCGGCGGCGGACGGCACTTTTACAATCGCCGTTCCAAATGTATCTCCCACACACGCACTAGATGCCGAACACTTACGCATTAACACCGATGCAACCGCAGCAGGTACAGAGGGAATTACAGACGACATCACAATCACAAACTTCCTAATCTATCGCCACCCAGATGCAGAGCCTAATGTTACCCCTCCTGCCGTGTACGTTCCGCAGGTTGTTTTGCCCGTGTTGCCAGAAACCGAACTTGGCAATTACGTGCTTAGGGTAAATGTTCCCATGGGCAACCAACATGAGGGATTAAACATTGCCCGTGCCGCATTTGACCACGCTATCTCGCCAACAGGTACTTATGCTTTCGAGGTTGACGTATTTGCACCGCAAGCTATCGGCAGCAGCGGCGTTGGTCTTATGATTCAAACTAACGCCCCACGGTGGGCACACTTTTTCCATATGCCTGTTTTCCCCTACAATCAGCTATATAGGCATTGGACACGCTTTACTCCAGATATGGGCTACGGTGTAGCTAATCCCGTAAACCCAGTAAATCTAGCCGAGGGCAACAACAACGACTGGACTACAATACAATTTGCCAGACGTAGTACGGCTGTTGGCGGCGTAAACGAAGGCTCCGCTGTTTATTACTACATTGACAACTTCCGCATTAGAGATGTTGCCACTGGCGAAATAGTTTGGGAACTAGACTTTGAAGATGGTCTTACCCCTGGAATTACAGCAACAGGCGGCGGAACTTTTGAAATAGTAGCACTTGACGAAGTAGGCGACCTAGAAATAATTGTCCCCGAATGGGACATGACTTTGCCAAGCCTAGCCGAACGCTTTGCACCGTACTTCACGCTCGGCAACATATGGAGCACCCCAACTTTCATGTCTGACCCTTACACAGAAGCATTTTTCGCCCGTCAATTTAACGCCGTAACCGCAGAAAACCACATGAAAGTTGACCACATTGCACCCGCCAATCCGTCCACAAACCCCGCTGACTGGAACTTTGACACCGCCGATGCTTTTATGGAGTGGGCAGAACGCAACAACCAAAAAGTTATCGGGCATACTCTTGTGTGGCACAGCCAATCAAGAATGTGGCAAACAGGCAGGGGCGACAACTTGCTTACCCGTGCCGAGGCAATGGAAAATATGCGTTTCCACATAGAACAAGTTGCTGGCAGATACCGTGGCAGAATTTATTCTTGGGACGTACTTAACGAAATTTTCTTCACTTCCGTTGGCACTACTGCTTGGGAAAATAGCCTAAACTGGCGTGATTTCTTGCGCCGTGAGGGTCTAGGCGGCGATTTAGGCGCTAACGAGCCAGCTTGGTACGATGCTTTCGCAAACGGTGCAACTGGCGATGAATGCGGCTCCGACTTTGTGTTTTACGCTTTCTACTTTGCCCGCCGCTATGACCCCGTTGCAATACTGTACTACAACGATTTCAACGAGGAAACAATAGGCAAGCGCGAGGCAATCGCAGAAATGGTTATAGAAATAAACAACCGCTGGTACGCACACCCTAGCTATGACGGCAGAAACTTAATCGAGGGAATTGGTATGCAATCGCATTACCACCTTGACCAATGGGCAACCAACCTAGATTTGGTACGCCCCGCAATAGAGCGTTTTGTCGGCACTGGCGCAAGAGTTTCTATCACAGAACTTGACATAACAATCGGCGGCCAAGGCGGCGCACAGCCACCAACATTGCCCGCCCCACTAACCTACGAACAACAACGCCGCCAAGCAGACGCTTTCGCAAGAGTATTCGGCTATTATCTGGAATTTGCAGAGTATATCCACCGAGTATCTTTCTGGGGAATGTCTGATGCACAATCGTGGCGTGCTTGGGGACACCCGTTGCTGTTTGACGGTAACTTTAGGCCAAAGTTGGCGTTCTTTGCAGTATACGAGGCAACCGCAAACGAGGGCGGCGCGATAACTCCGCCACCAGAGCCGCCACCAGCACCAGGGCCAGGTCCAGCACCAGGGCCAGGCGTACCTGCACCAGCACCACCACCGCCAATACTTATCCCACAAGCACCGCCGCCAATCGTAACCCCAGGTGCAACTCCTCCGACAAGAGTAGAGTTTCGTCCGCACCGCCGCCGCCAAGTAGCCGCCGATGTAACAGCCGATGCTGACGATGCCGCCGATGCCGATGCCGAAGTACCCGCAGTTATAGACATCTTTGAAGTGGAACTTACAGGCGACGAGTTGCTAGAAATTATTGCCGAGGGAATGTTCCTAGTAATTGAACACCCGCCATTTGCAGTAGAATTTGACTCCGAGGCAATGGCAGAATGGGGCGTACAGCCAGGCGATATTGTAATCATAGAAACCCGCATAAACGAGGCTCTTTTGCCAGAATTTGATGCACTGCAAATAGTTATCATTATCAACGGCGTTGAGATTTTAGTAATAGAGGGTGCAGAACTGTTGGCAAGCGAAATATTTGAAACGGATTTACCAGCCGTGCAAATAGACATACAGCCACCAACAGACTTCCCCGCAATAGAAGATTTAGTTTTGCCAACGTTTGTGCCAACCCCAGCCGTCATAGAAACCGCAGTAATAGCCGAACAGCCATTCGTAGACGAAACTAACCGAGAAATGGTACCGCTCCGCCTTATCGCAGAAACCGCAGGGGCAATCATAGATTGGAACGCCGCTACTAGCACCGTTATTATCAACTTGGCAGGTACTACTGTGTTACTTCCAGTAGATATGCCGTTGCCAGACGGTATGGGCAGTGTAACAATAGTAAACGGCCGCACGTTTGTACCAGTAGAATTTTTGAGTAATGTACTAAACATCAACGTAAACTGGGAACAGGCTGGCGGGACTATTGTTATTGAATAGCGAATAACGAAAAACAGCAACACAAAAGGGCGGCAAACCAGCCGCCCTTTTGTTAGGGCAAACGGGCGACCGAGGACGGTCGCCCCTACAACGATGCCACCCGTAGG
>JGI24700J35501_10930246_pt1 | contig 12391 bp, 12 predicted proteins | sample TergutTh196P1_FD_35501 | JGI IMG/M metagenome (IMG submission 35501) | reverse complement strand
GCTCTGCCCCACACCCCGCTGGGCTCTGCCCAGACCCGCAAGGGGCTCTGCCCCTTGACCCCGCTGGGGGCGCGCCCCCAGACCCGCACCTTTTTTGCTTTTTTTACGTTGTTTTTGGGTAGGTGGGTGTTTTTATAAGTTTGTTGTTAAAAATTTTAGTATATCTTTGCGCATATCGGTTGTTTCTTCGTGTCCTGCGGGATATTTTTTCAGTTGCCATGCTTCGGGTGCACCCAGTTCCTTGTATATGTGTTTTAAGGTGGTATCGATTACGTCGAGACCTTCTAGGGGTGCGAGTTCGTCCTGCGATCCGTTTACGGATAGGTGATAGCGGGGGGCGATTAGAGCGTTTATACTGGATGTATCGAAATATTTCAGGAGTTTCGGTATATAAAAATAAATGCCATGTTTTTTTAGCAAACCCTTTTTCAGGAGCGTGTGATAATCCACCATGCAACAAATATCCGTACAAACTTTTATGCGTTCGTCCAATGCCGCAATCCACCATGCCATTAAGCTGCCCATGGACATTCCCAGGGTGGCAAGGCGGCTAGGGTCAACGTCTGGGCGTGTATGCAGATAATCGAGGGCTCGTAGATGGTCGTAAACCATCAGCCCCCATAGGACTTTACCCTGTAAAATGGTTTCCTTATAATAATCCAGCTCATCTCGCCCGCTGCGTTCGCCAAAGAGCGGGCTGTCTATACAGAGAGCCGCAAGACCCAGCTCTGTAAGGGATTCCGCATAGGGTGGGTTTGTTAGATAGGTGTTGCCCTGAACTAACTCCTCTTTGCCACGGTCGTATTTACCGCCATGGGAATGACAGAACAAAACGGTTGGAAATTTTTTATCCCCTGTTTTGGGCTTAACAAAATAGGCTGGAACTGCCTCTGTGCCGTTCAAATTTAGTGTCAATTTTTCTAGCGTGTAATTTTTGCGTTCCTCGGCATATGCCGTATCGGCGGATATAGGATTGTCTAGCGGGGGCAAATCGCCTAGTAGGCTATATAATTTTTTGCGTGTGTCCATCTATCTCTTTTCCTCTCCTTTTGCGGGCATTTTACTGTCCTTGCCATTCTGCTCTTTATTATTCACCTTGGTATGCCTCATATAGACAAAAAACTCAAACCCCGAAAATTTCGGAGCTGGTTTACGGTTTACCTCTTCAAATCCCAATTTTTTGTATAGATTAATGGCTGGTTTGTTGGAGTCCATGACCTCTAGCACATAATCTTCGCAATTTGTTACATCTATTATGGTGGAAAGTAGGTTGTGTGTAATGCCTTGCCCACGATAATCAGCGGCACAGGCAACAAATTCAATCGAGCCCGTTCTTGCTCGCATTTGAAAGGGATGAGGTTGATTTAACATATATTTATTTAGGGCAACGTACGCCAGCCTACCCCTTATAAAGCCCAAATGTGCCGATAATTGGCGTTTTTCAAGGCGTATGGAGGGGAGTTTGGTCTCGTTACACGCTGCCATTGCCATAACAATATCATCTTTCACAGCTATGAAAAACTGGCTCAGCTCAAAGGAATGAGCTAATGCTTTCGTCAATTTTTCTCTATTTTTGGAAAAATAGCTCAAATGTTCATAAAAACCGTCCACAAAGATAGCACTCATCTCTGGCCGTGGATCTATCTCATGGCAATCTGCTCGAAGTATTTTCATGTTTTTTATATTTAGACCTGTTTAAAATCGTGGGGTTCTGGTGCTACTCGCAACGCCTAAACGGTGTCCACTGGACACCAGTCGCCCCCACACCCCGCCAGGGCGTACTCCAGACTGCACGTTTTTTATATTGCAATCGGCATTACATTGGACAAGCCTATTTTCCTCCATTTTGTCGGTAAAATCATTGTAGCATAATCGGGCGAACGGTGTCAATTTTTAGAGAACGGATTTATAGTCGAGTCGGTACAGTGCCAATTTTTAGAGAATAGATTTTAAGCAGTCTCGCAAACAAGTTGAAATTTAAAAAGTGCGGGTCTGGGGGCGCACCCCCAGCGGCAAGACGGTCTTGTGCCAGGTCAAGGGGCAGAGCCCCTTGCGGGTCTGGGCAGAGCCCAACGGTTTTATTTTTGGTTCAATGCAATTTCCTTAAATCGCTTTCCTCTCTCCTCGTAGCTTCGGAACATATCCCAACTGGCACAGGCGGGCGACAATAAAACGGTGTCCCCGCTCTCTGCAGTTTTTCTTGCCAATTTTACGGCATCTTCTAGTGTGGATACCTTCTCAAATGCCGTGAAACCGCATAATTTACACGTTTCGATTATCTTGTCCGCCGTCTGCCCCAATACAATCAATAACTTAACCTTACCGAAAAATGCCCATACCCAAGGCTCGAAATCCGCTTGTTTGTCGTAACCGCCGCCGATTAGAATTATCGGACGCTGTATCATTTCCAAACCCTTTAATGCCGAGTCTATATTCGTTGCCTTGGAATCGTTGTAAAAATCCACGCCGTCCATTGTCGTAACATATTCCACCCGATGCTCCACACCCTTGAAATTCCGTAAAACATCCGCAATTATCGTCGGTTCAACGTCTGCACAGAGGCAAATCGCCGCCGCCGCTAGAGCGTTTTCGGGCAAAATATTTATTTCCCGCAAATCCACAATCTCCGAATTTTTCCCGTACATTCGGGCTTTGATAATGCCGTCGTCCAAAAATACAGCCGCTTCTTTGCCCGCAAGCCCGCTTACTGCACTAAAAAACACCGTCTTGCAGGCGGGTAACATACTGCGTGTCAGGGGATTGTCATAATTCAAAACCGCATAATCCTCGGGAATCTGCTTGGCGTAAATGCGCGCTTTCATCTTTTTGTATATAGCCATTGTCTTGTGGCGATCGAGATGATCGGGCGAAATATTCAAAACGGCACTTATTTCAGGCGAAAAATCATGTACCGTTTCCAACTGAAATGAGCTTAGCTCCGCCACAATAAGTGCATCCGTGTCCAATTCTGCCACGCAATCACAAAGCGGTACGCCGATATTCCCAACAACCACCGTCTTGTGGTTAATCCGCCGCATAATCTCGCCTACTAGCGTAGTTACAGTCGTTTTGCCGTTTGTACCAGTAATGGCAATTATCGGCGTTTTACGAAAAGTATATGCCAACTCCACCTCGCCCCACACGGGAATACCTAACAAACGGGCTTTTTGCAAGAACGGCAGATCAAACGGCACACCTGGGCTTATGACCACCAAATCAAAATTCGTCAGAATCTCGTCAGGATTCCGACCCAAAAAAAGGCGTATATTCGGGTGTTCTGGTTGCCAATCCACCGTGGGTTTGATGTCCTGGGCGGTAACATTTGCACCATAAGCCGCTAGAAGTTTTGCGGCAGAAATGCCGCTTTTCGCCAGCCCGCACACCAGCACATTTTTTGAAGCAAAGTCCGTATTCACACCATTACCATCAGCAAACATTCAGCAAAATACGGTAATCTGCAACTAAAATCGTATATTTTTGACATCTTTTAAGCCTTGCCTTTCAATCCGATCTGTTGGTGCTTTAGTCTGTCCACAGATAAAACACCAATTTTATCAGCAATTTCGACAGTTTCACGCCACGAGTACCCACGATCGGCGTGTCGATTTTGCTAGTTTTATTATATCAATAATTTTGCCAACAGTCGAATATTTTTTGACCAATCTAAACTATTATCAGCGGCTGGCTATATTCATTAAAGCGTAGCGGTTTCCCGAAACTCAACCCGTAAATTTTCGTTGTGCGTACCTCTTCGTCCAACATCGTCAACGCCTCGCCGCTTAATGCTCCGTTTTTCAAATTCATAACAACGGGCAATTTCGCACGTTCTTGTAACAATTTCAGTAATATCGCACTTTGTTTCCGAAACCCCAATACCCGTATATACTGCGGTTTTTGCACCTTGCTAATGCCCAAAATCAAGTGCAACGCCGCCCTTTGCAAACGAGTGTACGTGTAATTTTTCGATTTTGCTAGTCTGATTATCTCGGTAATTTTCCCGGAGCCAGAATATTTTCGGAAACTGTTTTTTATATCCGCAGAAAGGTCTAAAATCGGCGTTTTTTCTATATCCGTGAGAATTAGATAGCTAAAAATTTGCGACAGATTATCCAAATCGGCGAAATTTTCCGATTTTTCCGCCTTGATAGCCAGCCGCACGTCTTTCGCTGCTCCAGTCGAGCGTGGTACGGTAACGGGGATAATATCGGACTGCAAGGTCGATAAAGCCCGCAAATATTCCACTCCCAGCACATCATTTGGGCTTGACAGATTAATCCCTGCCGCCTTTGCCCGTGCCGCTGGAAAAGACAAGCCCGTTTTCAAAAAAACCCGCAAATCCACATCGTTATCTAGTGCGGTTGTACATTTTTGTAAAAATCCCAAATCCCCACATTCGCTCCCGAACGACAAAAAATCGATAATATTCGTCATCGCAAGCAAAAAAACCGCATTTTCGGCAAAATAACCCGCCGCCGCTGTTGCCGTGGAGACGGGCAATTCCAAAACCAAGTCCACACCCGCATTTAGAGCCATTTCCGTACGCCGCCATTTATCAAAAATCGCAGGTTCGCCACGTTGTACGAAATTGCCGCTCATCGCCGATACTATAAAATCCGCTCCTGTTGCAATCTTCGTTTGCTCCAAATGCCCTAAATGCCCGCTATGGAAGGGGTTATATTCCGATATTATTCCCGATATTTTCATCTATACAACCACAAATCCTCGAGTGCTATTGTGAAATAACCGTCCCCGTCTTGCCAGCCAAGCCGTCCTTTGCTTTGGAAAGCAGAGTAATCAATGCCTTGCGGCCAGGTTTTGTTTGGGCAAAAGCCATTGCAGCCTCGACTTTCGGCAACATCGAACCCTTTGCAAAATGTTCTTCGGCAATGTAGGCTTTGGCCTGTTCGATTGTGAGAGCGGATAGCCATTCCTCGTTCGATTTCCCGAAATTTATTGCCACTTTCTCCACAGCTGTGAGAATAACCAACATATCTGCATCCAGTAATTCCGCAAGTTTCGCACTGGCAAAATCCTTATCCACCACGGCGGACATTCCGCATAGGCGGTATTCGCCGTCCTTTGCCACGGGAATACCGCCGCCGCCGACGGTTACAGGGATTTGACCCATTTTTAGCATAGATTCAATGATTTCATATTCGACGATTCCGATAGGTTTCGGAGAGGCAATGACTCGCCGCCAGCCACGTCCAGCATCTTCCATAACGGCCTCGCCTTGTGCACGTAGTTTTTCAGCCTCTTCTTTCGAGAAGAATCCACCTATTGGTTTTGTCGGATTGGAAAAGGCGGGGTCTTTGTCGTCCACCAATGTTTGCGTGATAATCGTTGCAACAGGTTTATTTATGCCTCGTTTGAGCAATTCTTCCCGCAATGCGTTTTGAATATCATATCCGATATAGCCTTGGCTCATCGCCACACAGGTGGCCATTGGAATGTAGTCTTCGGGGGTTTTTGCAGCCGCTTCCATTGCAAGGTTTATCATACCGACTTGCGGCCCATTACCATGGACAATAACAATTTCGTACCCTTCTTCAACGAGGTCAACAAGTGCTGATGCTGCATCTCGCACTGCCAACATTTGTTCTGCCAAATTATCGCCCAAGGCATTCCCACCCAAGGCTAACACAACTCTTTTTCCCATAATTTCAACCTTTCTTAAGACCGTGGGGCTCTGCCCCACACCCCGCTGGGGGCGCGCCCCCAGACCCGCTCGTTTGTTAATATTTTTTAAATTTTCGGTTTTTGTAGGGGCGGATATTATCCGCCCGTGCGGCTCGCGGGCGGATGGTATCCGTCCATACGTTATATCTCAAATTATGCCGTCAAAATTCTATAAAAAATTATTCAGGGCAGTCAAGGCTACGGCGTAGATTATTGCAATAACACAGGCGATAAAATCTCGCCTTGCGAAACGCATGATTTTCATTTTTGTACGGCCTACATCGCCACGGTAGCAACGGGCATCCATTGCCTGTGCTAATTCATCTGCACGGCGAAAAGCGGAGATAAATAGCGGGATAAGCAGCGGTAGCAGGCTTTTTGCACGTTTTACCAGCCCGCCTGTGTCAAAATCTGCCCCTCTTGCCATTTGTGCTTTCATTATTTTGTCCACTTCTTCCATTAGGGTTGGTATGAAACGCAGTGCTATCGTCATCATCATGGCTATTTCATGGACGGGTACTCTTATTTTCTTTAGCGGGCTTAAAAGACTCTCTATCGCATCCGTTAGCTGTATTGGCGTTGTCGTTAGGGTCATTACGGTGGATGCGGTAACTAACGTGATTAGTCTAAGACCAATTCGTGCGGCTTGTGAGACTCCTTCGGAAGTTATCCTAAAGATAAACCATTCCACGAGTACGTTTTCGCCAGGAGTTAGGAAAATGTTTAACGAGGCGGTAAAAACAAGTATGAAAAACATAGTCCTCAAACCTCGAAACATAAATTTTGGCGGCACTTTAGATAGTGCTATCACGCTTGCCAATGCCGAAATGGCGACTGCATAAGCTCCCCACTCATTTACCGTAAACAGCGTTACAATAAAAAACACCGTACCTCCCAGCTTAATACGTGGATCTAAGCTATGTATTATGGATGTTGCGGGATAATACTGCCCAATTACTATCTTTCTCATTGTTCCGCCCCTTTTTCCCTCTTTTCGCTCCGCTTTAAGCTGGTTAAAACCTCTGCGGCAGCGTCTACCGTGAAAATCCCCGATGGTATGTTAAAGCCGCAAGCTCGTAATTCGCTCATAAGTATTGCTATCGGCGGCGGGGCAAGCCCTGCAGCGGTTAGCTTTTCCGTATCCGAAAACACTTCCGCTGGAGTACCAGAGAAGAATATTTCGCCCGCCGACATTACCAAAATACGGTCTACTAATCGGGATATTTCCTCCATATTGTGCGAAACAAGGACTACAGTATTACCGACCGCCTTTTGCATCTTAGCAATTTGCGACAGAATGGCATCCCTTCCAGCGGGATCAAGCCCAGCGGTTGGCTCATCTAATATGAGAATATCGGGATGCATGGCTAAAACGCCCGCTATTGCCGCTCGCCGCCGCTGCCCTCCCGAGAGTTCGAACGGGGATTTATTGTACAGCTCCTCTGACAAACCGACCAATTGCAAGGCTTCTTTAGCCCGCAAAGCGACCTCATCGGGTTCAAGCCCCATATTCAAGGGGCCGAAACACACATCTTTGTAGATATTTACCTCAAATAACTGGTGTTCTGGGTATTGAAAAACCAATCCAACCCGTTGGCGTACGGATTTTAGCTTGGTTTTATCGGCATGGATATCCTCGTCGGCAAGCAAAATACGCCCGCCAGAGGGCTTTATTAGAGCGTTCAAATGTTGCACCAAAGTGCTTTTGCCAGAGCCTGTATGCCCTATAATGCCCACAAATTCATTCGCTTTAAGGGAAAAATTTATGTTCTTTATGGCGTGCCGTGCAAATGGTGTGCCGAAATCGTATACGTGGCTCAAGTTTTCTACTTCTAGTATCATGGCTTAAAATATGTGATAAATTCCTCAATCGTCAGTATATCATCGGGGAGTTCGATGTTATTGTTTCGCAACTGATGTGCCAATGCCGTAACGGCGGGTACGTCAAGTCCTAATTTTTTCATTCTGTCCACCTCTTTGAAAATATTGCGAGGGGTATCGTCCATGACGACCAAGCCCGCATCCATCACTATAACTCTATCGGTAAGTACCGCCTCTTCCATAAAATGCGTGATAAGAATTACCGTTATGCCCTGATTCCGATTAAGCTCCAAGACCGTCTGCATGACCTCTTTGCGGCCGCGCGGATCGAGCATTGCAGTGGGTTCATCTAAAATGATGCAATCGGGACGCATAGCAAGCACACCAGCAATAGCTATACGTTGCTTTTGCCCTCCCGAGAGCTGATGAGGTCCAACATCAGCGTATTTGCTCATGCCCACGCTAGAGAGTGCCCAGTCTACTCGCTGGCGTATTTCCGCCGAGGGTACGCCCAAATTTTCAGGGCCGAAAGCCACGTCCTCTTCCACTATAGTGGCTACCAGTTGGTTATCGGGATTTTGAAATACCATGCCCGAAGTTTGTCGGATTTGCCAGGTATTTTGAGCATTTTTCGTGTCCATGCCCTTAACCCACAGCGTACCTGCCGTAGGTAGCAAAAGTGCATTCAAATGCCTCGCTAAAGTAGATTTGCCGCTACCATTATGCCCCAGTATCGATACAAATTCGCCCTGCGTTATGCTGACATTTATATCGTTTAACGCCAGAGTTTTCTGCTCTTTTTTTTCGTCATGGCTAATATACTCAAAACTGAGGCTTTCGGTGTTAAAAATAATTTCCATGTTTCCTATTGTAGCACATGGAAATTATTTTGGCAACCTTTGATTTCTAAAAACCGTGGGGCTCTGCCCCACACCCCGCCAGGGCGCGCCCTGGACTGCACATTTTTTGGATTTTTATTGGGCTGAGTTTTAATATTTCAACTTGCTTATGACACTACCTAAAACTGTGGGACTCTGAGGCCATTCGCAACGCCTAAACATCGCTCTGGACTGCACATTTTTCGGTCTGTCTGCACAAACATTAAAAAAACATACAAAAAACACAATTTTGACACAATTCGGTGGTATAATGGTTTTATAACAGTTCACAAGGAGCTTTAAAAAAGGAGGAGATTTAGATGAAAAAATGTTTCATCATCGCTTTGGCAATGGCGGCAATCGTGGCATTTATGCCATTTGCAGTGCTAAATGTACAGGCGAACGAGGTAGATTTGGCGATCTTAGAGGAACGTATTCGCCAATTAGAGGAGTTGGAGGCTAGGATTTTTGGTCAAGATCAATTACCTGGCATGGTTCAGCAAACGCCTAATCTTTGGACACCACGTTTCGGTTCCTGGGAGGAAATGCAGCAATGGCGTATGGAAAACGGTTGGGGCGGCTGGTGCTGGAGAAATATCGATGGCACTTGGAGCGACACTTGGCAGGGTCCAGGCGGTTGCTGGCGCTTTAATCAGGGAAGCGGCTGGAATCAAGGCATGAGCGGCAATTTTAACAACACAGGTTGGAATCCAGGCATGGGCGGCCGCGGCATGATGGGCAGAATGTGGTAATTTCCACCGCCCGCTAAAAAAATTTAACCACAAATTGGCGATGTGTTCCGCACATCGCCAATTTGCTTGCATTAAAGCAGACGAAATTTTATTTAATTTTTCGCTTGACACTCCCAAAAAAATGTTGTAGAATAAATAAACAGATTAATGCAATCCCCGCAAGAGGCTAATTGCTAATTTAGATTTATAAAGATAGGAGCTGATACCCTTGAACCTCCCAACCCCCGAAAAAAACCTGCACGACATAATTTTGGATCATATAAACGACCTAGCCAAGATGGACGCACTAAAAAAAATATTAAACGAGGCAAGCGAATTGGATTTACTGGATGCACTCCATAGCCTGACGGGGGAATATCCTGGAATGGTTTATCGTCTCCTCGCCAAGGATAAAGCTCTGGATGTATTTGAGCAACTCGACACCGATTCCCAACAACTCCTGATACACGCCTTGACCGATCACGCTGCTATCGAAATAATCGAACATCTCCCACCCGATGACCGTGTACGACTCCTAGACGAATTACCAGCCAAAGTCGCTAAAAAAATGCTCGCCGCCCTTTCGCCCAACGAACGCTCTATGACGAACCTACTCATGGGCTACGAACCCGACACCGCTGGTCGCATTATGACCCCCGAATACGTCAATATCAAAAAGGAGCAGACCGCCGAAGAGGCACTCGAACGGGTCAAAATCGATGCACTCGAAAAAGAGACCATTTATACGCTCTACATTACCGACAGCACCCGCAAGCTAGAAGGCGTTATCTCGCTCCGAGACCTCATAATCGCCGAACCCACCGACAAAATCGAGGACATCATGGAAAAAATCACGACCACTGTATCCACCGACACCGATCAGGAGGAAGTAGCACACATCTTACAGAAAATGGACTGGCTGGCAATCCCTGTTGTAGACAGAGAATCCCGACTAGTCGGCATAATAACCTTCGACGACATTGCCCAAATAATCGAGGACGAGGCGACCGAGGACATCGAGATAATGGCAGCCTTGAATCCTTCCGAAACACCCTATCTAAAAACAGGCATTTTCCGCCAGGCCCGCAACCGCATCGTTTGGCTTATGTTCCTCATGCTTTCTGCCACATTTACGGGCTTTATAATCGCTGGTTTCGAAGAGACTCTAGAAGCCGCAATCGTTCTAGCCACTTTTATCCCCATGCTAATGGACACGGCAGGCAACGCAGGAGCTCAATCTGCCACTTTAGTTATCCGTGGAATGGCACTTGGAGATATACAATTCAAGGATCTCCTAGCTGTTCTATGGCGCGAGACACGAGTTTCGATCATTTGCGGCATAGCCTTAGCCACAGCCAATTTCGCCCGCATTTTCATATTCACAAACGGCGGAGACTATTTACTAGCTTTCACAGTATCGTTCGCTTTAATAGCAACTGTAATAATGGCAAAAACAGTGGGCTGTTTACTCCCTCTTTTCGCCAAAAAAATAAACGTAGACCCTGCCGTAATGGCAACCCCTCTAATAACAACAATAGTAGACGCTGCCGCTCTAATAATCTTCTTCACTTTCGCCACTCTAATTCTACACATTTAAGACCGTGGGACTCTGCCCCACACCCCGCAAGGGGCTCTGCCCCTTGACCCCGCCACTTTGAAAAGTGGACAAACTTTTAAATTTGTTTGGGTTTGAGGGGTACGATTGGTGGAATTGGCAAGAGATATGGACAAGTTTTGCCCAACGGCAAAAAATTTGAAGCGATTGGGTAGAATCGAGACCCATAAAAAACGAACGAGCGGGTCAAGGGGCGCGCCCCTTGCGGGGGTGTGGGGGCAGAGCCCCCACGGTTTTAATCTTTTGAAGGAGGTGTGTTTTGGAGAAGAGTTTTTATGAGATTGTGGTGGAGTGTTTGAGAGATGTTGGGTCTATGAATGTCCTTAAAGAAATTTTGAATGAAGCTAGTGAGTTGGAATTGCTGGATACTTTGCAGAAACTTTCGGAAGAACATCAAGGCATGGTCTATCGGCTGCTTGCTAAAGATAAAGCACTGGACGTTTTCGAACAGCTGGATACGGATTTTCAGCAACAGCTGATACGAGCCTTTACCGATAAAGCGGCGATTGAAATAATCGAACACCTGCCACCCGATGATAGAGTGAAATTGCTGGACGAACTGCCCGCCAAAGTCGCTAAAAAAATGCTCGCCGCACTTTCGCCCAACGAACGCTCCATGACAAACCTGCTCATGGGCTACGAACCCGATACCGCTGGCCGTATTATGACCCCCGAGTATGTCAATATTCAAAAAGGGCAAACCGCCGCCGAGGCACTCAAACGGGTCAAGATTGATGCACCGAATAAAGAGACCATTTATACGCTCTATATCACGGATAATACACGCAAACTCGAAGGCGTTATTTCGTTGCGAGACTTGCTTATTGCCGACCCAAATGTTAAAATAGAAGATATAATGGAAAAAATTACCGCAACCGTCGCAACCAACACCGATCAGGAGGAAGTCGCCCGCATTTTGCAAAAAATGGACTGGCTTGCTATCCCTGTTGTGGACAAGGAAAACCGCCTTGTGGGAATAATAACATTCGACGATATAGCTCAGATAATCGAGGACGAGGCGACCGAGGATATCGAGATAATGGGTGCTTTGAATCCTTCCGAAACACCCTATTTAAAAACGGGCATTTTCCGCCAGGCTCGTAACCGTATCGTTTGGTTGATGTTTCTCATGCTTTCTGCCACTTTCACGGGTCTTATTATAGCGGGTTTTGAAGAGTCTCTGGAAGCCGCAATCGTGCTTGCCACGTTCATACCCATGTTAATGGGTACGGCGGGCAATGCGGGTTCACAGGCTGCCACTCTTGTAATCCGCGGAATGGCACTTGGCGATATACAATTCAGCGATTTACTATCGGTACTTTGGCGAGAAATCCGCATTTCTGCCCTTTGCGGCATCGCACTAGCCGCCGCAAACTTTATCCGCATCATCTTCCTAACCAACGTGGGCGATTATCTCCTGGCTCTTACTGTCTCTCTAGCCCTAATCGCAACCGTAATAATGTCCAAAACAGTAGGCTGCTTACTCCCTCTTTTTGCCAAAAAAATAAACGTAGACCCTGCCGTAATGGCAACCCCTCTAATAACAACAATAGTAGACGCTGCCGCTCTAATAATCTTCTTCTCTTTCGCCACTTTAATCTTAAACATTTAAAACCGTGGGGCTCTGCCCCACACCCCGCTGGGGGCCAGCCCCCAGACCCCCGCCA
>JGI24700J35501_10930248_pt1 | contig 12424 bp, 3 predicted proteins | sample TergutTh196P1_FD_35501 | JGI IMG/M metagenome (IMG submission 35501) | reverse complement strand
GACTGGCCGGTCATTAAAAAGGGTAGAGGTCTGACACACTTCATTTCCATCAAGGGAAGAAATTCTCCTATTGTACTGTATTGGTAGATAATGGTGCACCAGGTAGCTCCTCCGCTTAATGTTATCAGCCGGTTATTTTTATCAAAAAGCGCAGGTCCCAAAGTGATCATAATAAGCGGCTTCCACTGTATAAATCTTGGAAAGTAACTAAATTCATGTCTTTCTAAAACACATGACTGCATTCAGCAAACCTGAGTATCCTGGTTACCAACTTTCTTTCAAAAATTATTTAAATTCTGTTTTCTTTATCATCACAACATGCATCTTGATATAAATGCTTTACAAAGAATTTATTTAAATTCTGGTTTTTAATAGCAGAGTACATTTAATCCACAAGGAATTTTACCTATATGAACAGTTTCATTTTGAATGAAAAATTATGCAGAAGTGCCAAACATTTTTATGGTGTTTTTACCTTCACAAGGTTCGTAATGGTGAATAAACATTAAAACTGGAGCGTTCCTTCTTATGGATATGCCTTCCGAAAATTTCACAGGAACTGTCAAAAACATGGAGGTTTTGTCAATTATTCACATTGTTTCTTCTTCTTCTTTCTTAATCTAATGTGTACCCAAATCAAAATGTGTAAACTCCTTCTAAGTTGGGAGAACACCTACTGTACATAAGAATCACTCCCTTGAACCTTGATTCTGGTGGTTAATTGAACGTTTTCTGAACCAACCGCTGCTTAGTTTTGACGTGGTGACTCTGGACGACAACTTCCTCCTGACCAATGAGACACATCATGGCAGAAGAGAGAAGCGGCAAACAAGATACAGGTAACAGCTGTTCATAGCTGAGACACTGATGACTCTTGATTCTCAACTGTCCTAGACATCCTCATAGGCGGCCTGTTGTATTGTCTACAAACCTAACCTTACTTAATCCACACACTATAGAAAACCATTTTCAAAACTGTAAACATCTGTATGTCCTACAAATGGCTCCAAACTCAATGTAATTATTGTGCATGATTGCTCCTAAGCATGTGTGTCAACAATGACATATCTTTCCAGTGTTCTATAATAATCAGCATAGATCCTTCACAAACGTCCCAAACCCAGTTAATTTATAGAATTCTCATAATTTAAAACCTTCAGATAAACGCCACATTAAGTATTAAGTTCAAATTTTAAAATAAAATAAATAAAAACAGTACCTACTAATACTTCAATATAATAAACATTATATTCAACTTCAACATTTGTTGCTTTGCAAAACTGATTGAAGTAATCAGCACATCACAAAAACAAAAAAATAAGGAGACACCATTTACTGGTAACTTCCATGTATTTAAGACACATTTTTATCTGGCAATATTGTCTCAAATGAGTCAGATATTGCACACTGTAAAATGACTGGCCATTGGCTGGATAACCAGGATTCAATTCCTGACAGCGATAAAGATTTGTTATTTACTGTCACATTCCAAGTGGCTCTGGAGCCCACCCAGCCTCCTATAATATGTATAATGAAACTCTTTGTTAAAGGGTAAAGTGGCTGGAATTTTAAGCTTAGCACATACTTCCATTTAATTAGAAGGTTTTGACTGAATATAATTTTGCCTCCTCTACCTTACATGCCTTCACAGTCTTGGTACTTAGGCACAAAGGCAGCTTTACCATCCATCTTTAATGACAAAACACAGTTATGTATAATCTCTCCACGACCCCATAAACCCTCATATAGGCACAATAATAACTTCAGTTTGTACTCTTAATTACTTGTAACAGCTCACTGCTTCTCTTTCTGCACATATAGAAGCTCTGTGTTTACTATGTTAAAAAATTTTCAAATTCATATACATTACGTCTGCATAAACATACACATTTCTCTTGACTTTCAAAGTTTGTATGGTTTCTTGTATCATTCTCCTGATCAAGAGCTAAAAATGGTGTGGGTCTTGCAAAAAATACCCATCTAAGGATACAGTCATCTTATTTTGTCCTCGAACAACTGTATTCACATCACCTTCAAAGGGACAGCATGTAATGAACTATTTCCTGGCCTGGAAATTGACCCTCTGTATCTTAAATGTCTAAAACTGTACCCTGGTAAAGTGTCTTCTCCAAACCCACTAGTAATAGCTCCATGCAATTTCTGTAATAAACTGTCTAACAACATTGGTACAAGAGGGATATAAACCATTCTTTACAATATTTATGAAATATTTACATGTTTACACTATAAATATATACACACACACACACACACAAATAAAATTCATATGTATATAAACTCAAAGCTGTTTTTTGTTACATTACATTTCAACATAGGGCAGCAAAATAAACACATTATACATTAAGACTTACTTGTCTTATTAAACAGTGTCATTAGATCAGACTTTATTGGATTAAATACTGTAGAGATGTTGTAAAAATTTGATACAGGGAAATAGTAGTGGAATAATATGACCTATTTTGATAAACAACAGTAATTTGTTGACAAGACCATGTACTCAGCAGTTATTTAATTACCAACAATTATATTGCATAATCATATATGTTCTCCATTGTGAAAAAACATTCCCAGACATAACCAATAAACTACCATATAAAACATCACATTTATCAAACTATGTCCTTTAAAATAGGGCAAGTTTTAGCAGTTTACATGTCACTAATCTTTCATGATGTCTGAGTTATTTAATGATAGGTATAACATTATTAAAGTCATTTTCAACCTCCTGTTTAAGAATATTCAAAGCCTGGCTGTAATACTACTACAAACCATAACTTACTGTAATACAGAATGATATAATATTAGGCTTCTTATAAATAAGTGGATGTAAGCAAAACAAAATTATCATAATTAATTCTTGTAGTTTAAAATTTGGTGACCAATATGAAAATGGTGTGACAAGCAAGACTGTAATTTTCAACTGATTTAGCAGAAAAACAGTAATTTATCACACAGTATATTAAATTCTTTATCAGTAAAATAACTGCAATTTGGACTTCGAAATTTACTCATTTAAATCCAAATGGCCACTACAGCTTAGATAATTTATAATTTAGAAAAGTGAATTCAGTGTAACAAAGTAAATTTATATCAATTTTTATTTGGTACTTAACAGGGCATTGAAAGTACAGATATGAACCTTGATACCTCCTACCAGTACTGAAAAAAACTATGTGGACACATTTTTATTACAATTACATACATAGTGACAATTTTTATCCTGCTACGAAATTGAGTTGCATGAAGTAAAAATACAAAGTGACGAAAAAAATATAAATTCTAACCTGTACAAGTACTGTACTGATTGTGTGTTCATATTTGATCCATAAATCCAATTAAGTCTGACAACTAAAACAACTATAACACTCTCATGTTTGAAGAGTGGGGCAAAAATCTAAATCCCTTAATATGTACCCAAGATGTAAGTAATAAACAAGATGCATTGTGTGGTATGATCAGGAAATGGAAATACAACAACCATCTACAAAGTAATGTGTAATATTTACATAATGGTTTTAGGTCTCATATTTCATTATTACCTCTCCATAAGGAAATACACAAGTTACATAATTTCTGTATGGTATCAACATAAAAAAAGTTTTCTGTCTCTTTTTTCATTCACAGCAATTGCTCAAAAAATGACACTCTGTCTAGGTTATCAAAAGCCAAAGACATCAGAGCTGCCATGTTCTGTCAGCCGTGTTGTGTCAAATTCCAATTGAGTTAAAAAAAGGTGGTTTTGCAGTTTGAAAGAACCCATCTCCAATAATTTGTAATGATCACAAATCAAAACAACATTTCTTTAACTGTTTTAAAAACACAACACCTAGCTGGTACTAAATGGTCATACAGAATATTTCACAATCCCTATAATTTACTGTTACTTGATCCTTTTTAGTATCTGAGAATATGTATTATCAAGTGATATAATGAATGGTACATGATGAATAGGAAACTATTTGGAAGGAAGCATTCATGGCCTAATCAAGTCATGTGCTTGGAGGGACTAAGAAAAACCACGAAATCTCTCAGCCACAATAGCTGGTGTCCTAGCTGGAATTCAAAACAAGGATGACTCACATACAAAACTAGTGTGTTACCACTACAGAGTTTGCAGTACCTTTGATTAACACTTTTTCAAATACTGCTCTTAGTGGACGAAATTCTGTGCATTATTGGAAAAAAAAACAAATTACATGGAAACAATGAATAATTTTATCAGATATTTTTGCAACCACTCTTCAAAGAATGGCAGTGCTAGCAAAATGAAATCCCAAAATATAAACTACTGTTCCACAGAACAGGGAATCCATGTAAATAACAACTCATATATCCATATAAGTAAGTAAATAATTACATAATAACATCTTCATGAATGTAAACTAGCACAACTGTAAATACTAAACCACTACTCTACATTAGTAATGAATGTTCACACAACTTATTAACAACCAAATGCAAGAAGATGTTGGTCGCTGGAGGTATGCTACCACACTTATTGTTATTGCAACTCCACTTACATAAGATACTTTATATTCTACAGATATAGATCAAAATATAATGCATGAAATCCTTAATTACTCATCAAAGAAAATGGCTATGCACTAATGATCATAACCTAACAGAAAAGTGTTTTAATGAGTTTCTAATTCAATAATGGGAGCAATTTAGTAAGCTTTTGGGGATGCTCTGTTACATACAGTACAATGAAAACATTCTTCTCCTCTAGGCCTACAATTCAGCAAAATATATAATGGTTTTCTCACCATAACAATAATTTAGAACACTACACATATATATAAAACCAATTCATACGACCATAATTGAACTGGTCAGTTGGAAAACAGAACATGTACTCATTTTAGCTATAAACCATATTCATTTTAATGGCTAACCTATCAACTGTAACACGTATAGCTCAGTCTACATAGTGACTAGGCTATGGGCTAGACGATAGAGATGTCAATCTCTGGCAGGGGTAAGAAAATTTCTCTTCTGCAAAACATCCCAAACAGCCCTCAGACCCACCCAGCTTGTGATTTGATGGGAAGCGGAGGTTCTTTCCCTCCAGGGAAAGTGCCTGGGATGTCAAGCTGACCACTCACTGCCATCTATTGCTGAAATTATGAATGAGTGGTGCTGTACCTCTAAACCCCCATACGCTTCTATGGCGGGGATAGGTACACATTTACCTTTACATATTCAGTTATGCTTTTGGTAATTTGTTTAGACTTTCAAATGTATAATAATTAAATTAGTAAGATAAATTATAGTTGCAGAGCTTTGGTATTCATCACAATAGCACTTCGATATAATACTGCTTATTAAATCTTTGTCATACAGAACACAACAATAAACATTTTCACTTACTATCAAATAATCACATATTTAAAGTCCAGTATGGTTCCTGAGTACATTTATGCTACACCATTCTGATTATACTAACACTAATAATAACAGACTATAAAGCATGTTTACCTGTAATTGCTTTAAAATGAAGTTAATTTGTGAAATGATATTCCAAGAAAAAAAAGAAATACGAACTGATAGAGTTTTATTTTCTCTCGTTTCCGGTTCAAACACCAGTAGGTTCCCAGGCCAGGGTGGTCCAGTGTTGCAATTAGCCAGACCAGAGCTGAACACATTATCGCTAACTGTGCCGGTGCTCAGCAATGGAGCCAACTACAATAGTTACCGAACTTTTGGGCCTGCCAATAATAATGCACTCCCAGCCCCAGTACCACCTGCAACTTCCAGACCATCAAATCCTTCGTCTCCACCTTCATCTGATAACAACTATAGGCCAATCCCAAATACCGATATCAGGCACTTCCGAAGTCCAGAGAATCACCTCACTTCGGGACAAAGACCGCCACCTAATATACAGTTTACTCAGACAAATAATAATTTCAAACCAAGACCACCCCAAACACCCAATCCTTCCATTTCTGCCTACAACTTGAGGCAATATTTCAATCAGCCTCCAGCCTCTCCAAATACGGAACTACAGCAACAGCAGCCACCAGCACTAACATTCAGTACAGACAGAGCACCTCTAGCTTCACCTAACATAAACCTTCAGCAGCAAAATAATGTCAACCCTCTACTTCGAAGTCTCAACCAGAACACTCAGTATCTAAACCCCATATTTCCTATAGGAGACCTTGGTCCTACCTCCTTTACAAATTTCCAACACATCTCAGATGTTCTGTCTAATCCATCAGGTACTTCAGCATTTTTGAGCCCCACAACGCATCAGCAGGTACACAGCCAGACCCATGTTGTTCCCAGAGGGCCTTCTCTGCCTGAAATCAATTACCAAAATCACAACCAGCCAGAGCAAGAAAGTTATTCACATCCTCTCTTTGAACGTCCGAACACGGCCGTACCTGTGGTCCAGTATGAAACCTCCAGTACAGACACTCCCAACCCAATCCAACAACCTTCATTTCAGAAGCATGTGACGACACTCCGAACACTTACAGTTTCACAGAACTCACTAGGGTTTCCACATGATTCATATGATGCAGCACACAAACATGAAGAGCGGGAAACTCGCCAGCACCTTGTGCCTCCTCCTTCACCACTACAGCAGACTGAAGCACCACAATATAATCAAAAACAGCAACAAATACAACAAACATGGCAGAAACTCCTAAGAGAACAGCAGCAGCAACATCAACAACAACAACAACAACAACAACATAAGTGGTCACCTGTACTTGAACCAACAGAGTCACTTCCACCAGAATACAACAGGCACCATCAAGCACCACTTACAGACAACTCACAGTCATACAACTTTGAAGAACAGAGTTCAAGACAGCAGCAGTCAGTGACTGAGAGTCCTTTCAGGCCAAATACAAGTCCGTATGGTGATAGTGGAAGGTTTGTGAGTGCTGCATATAAGGATAGAGTCAGAGGCCTTCCAGACCTGTATTTAGACTTGCCTTCCACAACTGACTCGAACTTCAACAACCATCACAGGAACAATGATTATGTAAAGCCCACAGTGCCTCCTCTCACAAGGCAGCAATCAATTATCCCTAACAAGAAACTACCAGAAAATTCACAGAGAAACATAAAAAGACCTCAAAACCTCCAGCTAGAATCCAGCACTCAAGATCATTTTGCTACAGAAAATGATGGAAGCCAGCCACATGCAGTAAAGTTTCAAGAGTCAACACACCACAGTGATGCAATCTCCATTCCACATGATGAATATGAGAAGGTGAAAGTGCAAACAAAATACAACAATGGCAAACCACATGTTGATGACTACCAGGATGACCTGTATGATGGCAGAAAACCAGTGAATTATGATGAAAAAGCATATTATGATGATGATGATGAGGTTCTGGAAAAGGGTAATCCCAGGTTAGAAAAACCAGAGCCAAACACAGAATCTGACAAAAATGAAAACATTCGACATCATAACAGAGGAACCCCTGAAGTAGAAACAAAGCCGTATGATGGAAGAAGACAGCCACCCTACAGAGCAGGAGACAATAATGTAAAACTACGTCAGAATCAAAACAGACAGCCTGAGAGACAAAAGTCACTGGAACACACCTATGATGGAAGCAACAACAGGCAAAGGCAGCCTCAAAGTGAGGAATATGTACAACCAAATCAGTCTGATTCATATACCACTGAGACACCCGACAGAGAGAGGCCTTATCCAAGTAATAATGACCAATCAGAAACAACCCCTCATACTGAAACAACAACTGAAGACAGATTTCCACACCCACCACCGGAGTTTTACGAAGAGCTCAGTAAGTACAAATATGTTGAAAACCCATTCGCAAGTTTTGATTTTGACTTTGATGCCTACCTGGATCAGTTACGAGGAAATCCACGCCCAGCTAAACAGCAGGGATTTTCTGAAGATCAGGAAATAAAACATAAGGAACTTCCAAAAGAGAATTACTATAAATCTGAAAGTGACAATGTTAAATCCACTACATATCAAAATTTGGTTTCATCCACAACCACAGAAAAGCCAAGAACACAACAAAACACCAAACCTGTAGAACCTGTCAATATTAAACCTTCAAGACCGACAGTGAACTCAGGACAAACCACTGAATATATAAAAGAATATCAGGATACCAAATATAAGACACGTCCAGAAGAGGGTTACTATGAATCTGAAAGTGACAATGTTAAATCCACTACATATCAAAATCTGGTGTCATCCACAACCATAGGAACGCCAAGAACACAACAAAGTGCAAGACCCATAGAACCTGTCCATATCAAGCCTTCAAGACCAAGAGTGAACCATGGACAAACCACCGAATATATAAAAGAATATTACCCACCAGACCTCAACCAAAATATTTATAATGAAGAGATAGGGACACATAGTGAAGAGGTCCAGAATCAGAGACATGCTCACCAAGACAGACCAACACATACTGATACAGAAAGTGTGCAGGACAGCGATCACACAACCACTATAACACATGATCACACAACCACAACAACACACACACCACAGCGTGGTAAAGAAACAATCAATCGTCACATAAACCCTGATCCACTAACAGTGCCATTTTACTCTGGAGATGATGGCAACTTTTATGCCAATCCTGTCCCCATTCATCCTCAGCAACCAGTAACAAACTATGCTGCAGGATCAAAAGACATTGGACAACTAACAGATACATATTACAAACGCCCTGTACAAGAATATAACTCAGATGTAATTCAGACTACAGAAAGAAATACCCACACAACTAGTATTTCAGAATCTAACACTCAGTCTCACAGAGATCTTTCCATTAATTCCATGGGTAATTTGAAAAATCACAGGCCATATGATGTTTCTGTCACAACCTCACTTCCAGCAGTCAGAGAAAATGAAAATCCACTACGGCCCTTTACAGAAGTAGTCACAACTCCTTCGCGAGGTTCGAAACCTCTACATCGAGGGCCTACAAGAAACAGGCCACAGAATTCTGCACACGTCTATGTGAGCAAAACTACTACGACCCAGACACCTGATGACATTTCTGTTAAGAACACCTATTATGGTGGCAACGAATACCATCCACAAAATGTGACAATACAACCAGAAATGCACATGAAGGAACCAATTGCAACTTCAACATGGCCTACACCACATCCCTTACACACAACTGTCTCCAGCAGCAACAGACACCAACATCATGCAGCTCACATGGAATCCACAGTATTCACACCTCCAAAACCAATAGAAGAACCAGCTATTACCTTAACAGAAAGTAATAACAAACAAAAGAAAATGGGCTATCCAGTTGTTCAGGAATCAGTAGAAGAAAATGACACCATCAAGCCACTGAGAGAATTCAAAAATGCACGAAGACAACAAAGTCATAAATCAGTAACCACTGCCACCCACACTACAACACTTCCTTCAACAACAACTAGAGAATATATTTCCACAAGTAGCACAACACAATACAGTAACTGGAAAACTTACAACACCTGGCAAGACAGAGTTCCATATGAGCAGGAATTTGAACTCACAACTCCCACACAAACAAAATACAGAGTAACAGAAAACAGTTCTGGGTTCAGGTTAAATTCAGAATTAGGTCTCACCCCACCGCCTCTTCCAGAATACACAACTGTAAAACTCACTAATATATATGACAAACAGAGTTCGTTTACACCTGTAATATATTCTGGGGTTCAGACTAGTACAAGACCAACAAATGAGCTTTTAGATTCAATATATGATATAGCAAAGACAATGTTTAAAACACAGTATGAAACTTCAGGTGAAAATGTATACTTTGACCCCAGGGCTGTGAGTGTTAACCAGAATCCTGTCACAGAGTTAATCTTTTTCCATCCAAACATTACTACTACCACAACCTCCAGCACCACCCGTCTGAAATCAAGACGTCGACGGCCAACAAATAAAATTTCCAGACCACCTGGAAACATAAGTCAAGTTACTAAATATACTCCATCTGCTGCTGACCACACTACACCTGAAACCTATACTTTACAGCAAAGACCTTCAAAAACCCATCCTAATTTAAATGTACGACGAGGCAAAAGACCACAGGCAACATCCCTGCCAAGTACTGCTGAAAATGTCATTATTACAACCACACTGCCTTCTAATGACCTAGACATCAGATACAGTTCTCCGTTGAAATCTCCTTCACCCACAAGCAGCCAAGCACCAGAAATACCACGACGGCTTAGACGACCAACAAAGACCAGAGTCGACGTGACTTCAACCGAAGCATACCCAGACAATGACCAGAGTGAATCATTTGAAAGACCATTACAAGATAATGTCAACAGACTGAACAAGAAACTACTGGGAAGTATCATGACCACAGCACCACAAAGGTACAGTAGCAAATCACAAATTATGAATCCGTGACAGAGAGTACAAACCCAGGATCATGTGTAAAGGAGTGAGCCCAAAGCACAGGTTTATTGTATGAGTGCTTCCAGAAACAATTACAAGACAGAGTAACATTTCAGTACTGACTTATATGCAGAGTGACTGTGAATTGCAACAATTTCTAAGAACCCAGCAATATCAAGGGCCAGTAAAATCTCTAATAGCGCTCATATGCAACAGTGTGACTTTTCAGTCCCCAAGTGATGGAGGAAGGGTCAGTCTCCATTCTTGCACCGTTAGCCATCTGAAAAGACTACATTGTTTTGTTGAGCTCTTTGTCAAGCTGTAAAAATAAAAGCAGTTCAGCTGCAACATATGAATTTGTATCAAATTTCATATACCAACACTAGAATAAAACCCATAAAATTAGATCAAATACAGACTACAAAAAATATCTATAACAGAACTACAACCTGTGTTGTTATATTACTAATAAGAACATTTGTGCTGTATTTTACGTGCTTTTCTTTCAACCTGTGCAATTCAGAAAAATGAGCACCAAGATATTAAATTCGTGAAAGTACACAAACAAAATGTAACCAATTTTCTTTATAATAAAACCAACCAGATAACTCCATATGTTTCAGGCAGTTCCTCCGCCCAAAATCAGGAGTTTATTCACTGTACACTCGGCGCTGGTTTTATTCTGTTGCTGGTTCCATAATGGTCCTGCTCGAAAGCTGTCTTCAAACCTGTATGACATATACCAGTGCTGAGTGTACAGTGAGTAAACTCCTGATGATGGGCAAAGGAACTGCCTGAAACACGTAAAGTTTCATGCCAGGGTAAATTTGGGAAATTGGTGCATCTGGTCGGTTTTATTATAAAGAAATTTGTTATGATGCACGGTCACATGAACGTAAAAAACGTAAACAATTGCAATATACTCTGAATTTCCAACTACCATCAACATACCAGTTCTTATGACATACAAATGAGTCTTGGAACAGTATACGCTCCATCCTTCTCACTTTACAACTTCTGAATTCTGTAGAGAAGGATGAAAGAGGTTGCAGTTTTGGGAAACAACTGATACACCACATCTACCTGAATATAAGACAACCCTGAATATAAGATTACCTTAGGAAAACACCTATACCAAAGTTGTTTAACTCCGTTTGTGATTACAAGGTCACAGCCCACATCCGTATGAGTTACAAACCATTCTTGTCCTATATTCAGGCAGGTACAGTATTTGAGTAGGCAGGCTAAATTTAAATTTATATACACTGAAAATGAAACCAATTTATTTGAAAACACTGTCTTTAAAAGAAGTCACAATAACAGACAGGTGTTGACCTGCAGGGTGGAACCAAGTGTTACCCCAGCAACATATATCCAGCAGCCAGCAGTACCTGCAAGCCCAAACGTGTATAACAACTCTCAGCGTTACAACCCTACTCAGTACGATCCATATTACAACATTTACGACGAAGATGTGGAGATATACAGAGATGTTGGTGGTAAGTCATAAAGTGCGATACTGTAAGTCATAAGCTTTATAGTAATGGCATCATGACTATTAACAATTTCCATGTTCAGTTTTTACTCATGACTTTCTGCATATTGACAAGTCTAATGCTACCATGTAACTACTTGGACTTAAAAAATAAATAAATAAACTATTTTTTTGTCAGTACAGTTTCAAGGACACCTAATTTATGTTGCTGAAAACACACAAACTGTAACTGTTCACAGTTGAGAAATGGTGAGGTATGCTACTTTTACTGACCTCACCAAATAAACTGAGAGCAAAAGGAAAGTGATTTTAATTGAAATACTTAATGCCCATTATGCAAAAGATTAAAACAAGCTTCTTATGGCACAGCTGGCACAAACCCTAATCCTACCTATCACATAGATATTTATGTAATTGTAACTGTAATTTATTTGGGGTCTATAATTCCAAGTTAGGATACAGTCCTGTGGATATAGACTTTGTCACATACATGCCATCTAACATAATATATACATAGAGTCAGAATAATC
>JGI24700J35501_10930249_pt1 | contig 12425 bp, 7 predicted proteins | sample TergutTh196P1_FD_35501 | JGI IMG/M metagenome (IMG submission 35501) | reverse complement strand
GGGGCGAAGCTCCTTGCGGGTTCGGGCAGCCTGTCCGCCGGCAGGCGGGCGCCCGAGGTTTTAGGTTTTGAAGTTGTTTGACTATAAAACCCCAAAAAAAGCCACGGCAAAATTTCACCGTGGCTTTAGCCAATTTAATAGTACCAAAAATTAGTTTGGTTTTGGTGCATCGTCATCGTGGTCGTCAGCGTTATCGTGGTTAGCGGCATCGTTTTTGGCGTTTTCTATGGTGTTGTGCAATGTGGTAGAAATATCGTCAATTATTTCGGCTGTTTTTTCCAGGATTGTTTGGCTTGCTTTTTTTAACTTCGGCTCTACATCTTTGTAAGCGTTAGATGCCTTTTGTCCAAATTCTTTTGCGAAAGCTTCGGCATTTTTTGCAAACCGTTGAAATTTCTCCTCAACCTGATCGGCGGTGTCTTCATTGATAAATTTGCGAGCGTCCGATTGGTTCAACGTATCTAGTAATCTTCCAGCCTCTTCGGCGTTAATTTTGCCCTCTTCTAAAAGGGATAAAACTTTCAAGCGTTCGTCTTTCATAATGACCTCCTATAAAAAAGTTTTTAGTGTGTGTGCAGCAGGTTTTTTACACCCTACTATTATATACGATAACTTTTCAAATTTGACTGATATTTTTTATTATTTTTTTGATATTATCGTAATATTTTTTACAATCTTTGGTTAGGGGCGAATGTTGGATATTTTCGGTCTCGAAGTTCGCCGCCGCCGCTAAAATCGCGCGGTTCGCGTAAATGAAACACGTCAACGGCTTTTAGCATAATTTCGGTTTGCGTATCTAATTCTCGGCTAGCGGCTGCAACTTCGTGCGAGGTTTCCGAGTTCGATTTTACCACTTCGGATATTTGATTTATTCCGTTGTAAATGTGATCTATCGTTATCGCTTGCTCTTGCGACATTTCCGCTATTTTCGAGATAAGTTCCGAAACTTCTCGTACGTGTTGCACAATTTGATCCAACGATTTTGATGTATCTTCGGCAACTTTTATTCCTTCGTCAACTTCTTTTAACGTGATTGAGATTTCGCTTTCGGTGTTTTTGGTTGCCGATTGGCTTCGAGTTGCCAAATTACGCACTTCTTCGGCAACAACGCTAAATCCTTTGCCATGTTCGCCTGCACGAGCCGCTTCAACGGACGCATTTAATGCCAACAAATTTGTTTGGAACGAAATATTGTCAATCACTTTGATAATATTAGAAATATTGTCAGAAGTCGATTTTATGCTTTCGATTGATTCCACCATTTTTTCCATATCGTAACTGCCAGCATGAGCAGAATCGGTGGATTGTTGGGCTTTTTCGTTGGCGGTAATTGCAATTTGTGCGGTGTTTCTAATTTTATCCTTTACCTGCTCGATGGAATTGTTTATTTCCTCGACAGATTCCGTTTGCCGAGTTGTTGCTTGTGCCAAATTTGCGGAGCTATCGGCAATTTGCGTTGTGGTTTGCTGCACTTTATCCGAAGATACCTGAATAGCGTGCAAAGCGGTATTTAGCGAGGTTAAAATATTTATTAAAGCCTCCTTTATTGGTCTATAGGAATCAATGCGCGTACGATCGACAGGCACAGTTAAATCTCCGTGAGAAATTGCAACCAAAATTGCGGTAATTTCGTTGACATTCAACAGCAATTCGATTCCCGTCGAGTTGACCGTTTCTTTTAGCGTGTTAAAAGCGCCACGATAATTGCCCTGCACAGGAGACAAAAATTCGCCTTTTGCCATTTGCGAAAGGGCTTTTTCAATTTCCGCAACAGGATCGGCAATGGATAGCAACGTTTTGTTAAGTTGCACAAAAAGGACAGCCCACGCACCTTTGTATTTGGTAATATCGGCTTGTTTGTCCAGTTCGCCGTTCGCCAAATTGGAGAACATTAGCGTAACATCGTTGTTTAGTTCTTTCATATTTTCCATAATTTCGTTAAAATTGGTGTTTAATATGGATTTTTTGCCTGGCATTTGCTGAATTTCAACGTCAAAATTGCCTTCGTCAATATTTTTCATAATTTCGAAAACCAAAAACATATCTTGGTTAAAGCTATCCAACAAAGCGTTTGCCTGCTTGCAAAACTTTTTGAACGAACCCATATATTTTGCCGAGTTTGCCCTAAAATCGATGTTTCCGTTAATGTTATATTCATGCTCTAACTGGGCAAAATCGTCCATTAAATCGCCTATAACATCAGAAAGCACATAAATATCCTGTGTTAATAGCCCAATTTCGTCATTGCTTGTTTTTTCGCGGTTTATGTGCGTGTTTCCTGCTGCCATTTCACGAGATATTTTCAGCAAATTTGTAATAGGATTTGTAATGCGAGTTAGCACTATCAAAATTATAACGCCCATGATAACCACAGCCGCCACGGAAATTAAAAGGCTTATCAAGCGAATTTGATTTATATGCTGATAAAATTCGGCAATGGGCATTATTGCATAAATTATGCTGTTGCCAACCGCATAAAACTCAGTGTAATATTCCATACCGTTTATGGTTGACCATTGGCGATTTTCGGCTGTGGGACGAGAACTAGTCAACGTAAAAATTTGCCCTATTTGGGTTCGGTCGGGATGTGCCGTAATTATGCCATTTTCCACGATAAAAATACTGCCCGTTGTGCCAAGGCGAGTGCGTTCGATGTTTTGCTGAATTGCCAAAATATCGTTAAGGTGTTCGATTGCCTCGCCAGGAATACCAACTTGCACAAAGCCAGGAGCATCGGTACGCGCAACGCCGACATACGAAAATACAATTCCCAAAGCGGCGTTCGGCATGGGATCTTGAACAAATTCTAAAGTGGGATCGGCTAAAATGTCTAAAAACGGTTGCGATTGCTCGTTATCGGAATAATCGAAGCCAAAAAAGCCGGGAATATTTCCGTATTGCAAAATTCCGTTGCCGTCTGCAACGTGAACTTCGTAAACATTCAATTTTTCGGCAATCATTTGCATTGTGGCTACACCTTCGGCAGAAGTATCTAACAAACTGGGATTTAAGCGAATCATTTCGGCGAAAGCACGAGCCAGAGCAATGTTTTTGTTGTCAATATCGGTAAAAACAACATCTTTAATTACTTCTGAAAGTTCGTAGGCATTTACAATATTGTCAGTAACCGCGGTCATGGATGCGTCAATCATTTCTGTAACGGCGTTGTGAGTGATAAAGTAACTTATAATAACGATGGTGGTTACTGCGGCTATAAGTATAAGCATTACAGGTATCAATATTTTAATTTTAATAGATTTGAACATTTCGATTTCTCCTTGTTTTTCTATAAAAATCTAAAAGTTGGCTCTATAAGCGGCAGTAATGGAGTTTTGGTGATCACGTTCGTGAGCAATGCTGCCGTTGTGAGTGCGGCTGCCTCGAAAGTGCAAACAAACGTGTCCGTTCATGTTGTTGCCGTTGCGTTGTCCGCCGCCGCCGTGAGGCATTGCGTTAATGGAAGCCGCAATAACTTGTCCGTTCAAGTGAACCCAAACAGGACGAGTATCCCAAGTCCAGTTACCGCCAGCGAGCGTACGGCGAAAAGCGGCGGTATCGGCGGCAGTAGCAGGAAAAACATCGGCGTGGTTTCCGTGCGAAAAACTTATTATATTGTAGGTAATGCGTGTGCGTACGTCCGTTATTTGGATTGGCGTGTTGCGTGGCATAACTCGGCTTACGTGCGACCATTGCAAAGCGTGCGGACCGTATCTATCGCGGCGGATATGCGGTTCGGCATCGATAATCTGCTGGCGCAATTCTACAAAAAGCTGATTTTGCTCTTGCAAAGCAATTTCTAGCATTTCGATATAGTCAACCAAATTGCTTGCTACTTCTTCGGCAGAATCCAGTTGTATTTCTTCGGGATAATATGATAAAAGTTGTACAACTTGATTTTGTTCTTCAATTTCTGCCCAAACTTGTTCCGAAAAGCCTTCTAAATTTTCCAGAGTGTACATTAAAGTTAGTTGCGATTGAAATGTATTGTTGAGCATATTGCTAACCACCGCAATATGGGCACTTTCGCCCAATTCTCCAATCATTTCCTGGCGGCTATTTTCGTATTCTCGCAAACGAGATTCCAAACTTTCGGCGTGTGTCCAAATGCTCATTAAGTTGTCAATGTAATTTTGGCGTTGTTGTTGATAAGTGTTTAGTATACGAGATTGTTCCTCGCTGATTTCGCCCTGTAGCAGGTTGACATCTTCGATTAACTCGGTTTGTTGCTGTTCGGATACTTCGTGCAAGTGGTAATATGCCTCGATAGCACTTTCCAACGAGACAAAAAAATCGTCAACTGTCTGTTGGGCAAGTTCCGAATGCCAATGCAACACAAAAACGATTGCCAACAAAACAGGCAAAACTGCGACCGCCGTATATATTGTCCTAAGCGAAATGCGTACACTTCTAGTTTTTCCGCTAGTATAAGATGGCACAAGCATCAGCGAAAAATATTTCTTATGTACTTTCGTCTGTGCCTTTGCACGTTTCGGCTTTCTCTTAAATATCATTATATCACTCACTTTCTTTTAGTGCAATTCAAACATAAAACCTTAAAACATTAAGACCGTGGGCGCTGCCCACACCCGCAAGGACGCGCGCGCCCTTGACCCGCCTGCCTGCCGTAGGAAGGCTAGTTTTTTTGTTTTTTTGGGTTATATTTTGCAGGGGCGTTGTTTGGGCATTTACCAATGGAATTTTGCATTTTCCAATGGGATTTTGCATTTTCCAATGGAATTTTGCATTTTCCAACGGGATTTTGGCATTTTCCAATGAAATTTTGGCATTTTCCAATGGAATTTTACATTTTCCAATGGAATTTTGCATTTTTCAATGAAATTTTGCATTTTTCAATGAAATTTTGCATTTTCCAATGGGATTTTGGCATTTTCCAATGGGATTTTGGCATTTTCCAATGGGATTTTGGTATTTGCCGTAGGGGCGGATATTATCCGCCCGTTATGGCTTGCGGGCGGATAATATCCGCCCCTACAAAATTCATTTTAATTTTTCTAAAATTTTTCCCAAATATATCGATTTTTTATAGGAAAAAGTGTATTTAATATCGGCAAAGAATGCGGACTATTTATAGTTGTATCTTTTCGGTTGGCGGACATACTCGGCGTGCTGTAGCCAATAATCATTTGAGCAAGTGCCTCGATTGATGTTGACATATGTGGCGATGAAGTTGCCGCCGCAGATTTTTCCACTGCTATTTTGCCCCTTGACCATTCAACTTTGAACAGCCCAGAATTTTCGGCAAAAGATTTATCTTTTACCTGAATTAAAACGCCGCCCTCTTCCGTTGGGGCTTTCATGGATTCCAAAGCAGGTATAATGTTCATAATGCGAAACATCATCGAGGAATCGTTGGAAACTTGAATGTTCCAGGCTTCGTTAAACAGGGAATATGGGTCAATTTCGTTGGGTATACTCCAGGAAAGTTCGTAAAATTGCGGTCGCAACTTTGCAATAAAGCCCAAAATTGCGTGCAATGCCGATTTATCCAACCAAGCCAATTCGTCAATGTACATTTTTTTGTCTTCGTTGGGATCGGTTTCGATTATCCCAAATTTTACATAGGAAGTTGGGATGTTTTGCAAATCGTAGTGGACATATGTGTATTTTTTTGCAATGTAGGGATCTTCGTCCATAATGCGGTTCCAATCGGCATCGCTGCGGACTATTGCGTAATTTTGTCGTTTTGCAAAGCCAGTGTAAACCGCTTTTATATCGTCTAAACTGTCGCCTTTTTGCCAAAACTGCACTTTTCCTTTTGGAAACGGATAAATTTCTAGTTCTTGTAATGGAATAGTTGCGTTAAATAATTTATGTGCAACTTCATAGCCAAATTTGCGATAATAAGCATACGAAAAAGGATAAAGTGCCGAAAAAATGTAACCCTCGTTTTTCATTTTAGCCAAACATTCTTGCATAATTTTTCCCATAATGCCACTTGCGCGAGCCTCGGGAGCGGTTATAACGCCTTGGATTCCCGCCATTTTTTGCGGCTTTCCGTCAAAGTACATATTGTACGGGATAATGTACAAGCCAGCCAATAAATTATCGTCGTCGTCAAAAGCACCAATTTTGGTGTAATTTGCGGTATTTTCGTCAGATTCTTTTAGCTTTTCTTGATAATTTTCGTCCGCCTCGTACAGGAAACACACACGGCTTAACAGTTTGTATTTATATTCGTCTTCGATAGTTGTTAAAGGTCTAATTTTCATAAAATTTCTCCTTTTATTTTTTGTGTAAAATAATTATATCACATACAAAAAAAAATATCTATTTAATAAAAAGCTACAAAATTTTTGTTGAATTTACTTTGACAATGTGATAATATTTAGTTGGTGGAGATTTCTAGTTTCTGCCAAATTACCGAAAGGAAGCTACATAATGAGAATAGCAAATAATGTACCAGCATTACTAACACACATAAGTCTGCGACAAAATGACAGACACATGACTAATTCAATGAATAGGCTTGCAACAGGCTTGAGAATCAACACTGCAAGGGAAGATGCCGCTGGAATGTCGATAGCTAACAAATTGAGTTTTCAGCTTGTTGGATTAAATCGGTCAAGCGACAATTCGAGCCATGGTGTTTCGCTTGTGCAAACAGCGGAAGGTGCGTTGAACGAGGTTCACGCAATGTTACAGCGTATTCGCGAACTTGCCGTTCAAGCTGCCAACGATACAAATGTTGCCGACGATAGAATCGCAATTCAGCGCGAAATAAATTCTTTAACGGACGAAATTACCGCAATATCGCGCCGCACAGAGTTTAATACGATTGGTTTGTTAAACGGAGAGGCATCTCGTGTTACCACAAATTGGGCGGTTGTTGGCGGAAACGCCACTTTAACACGTGTTATTTCTAATGCAATGTTTGTTACCGAGGGCGTTCCTGCGGGAACTTTGCGATACACCATATCCAATTTGGGAGCACCTGCGGTTGTTTCGGGGGCTAACGCAATAAACTGGGCGGCAACCGCACCAACTTCTGGCAGAATTGGAATAAATGGCATTGATATTGACATTCCGCAGGGAATGTCCGCAACGGATATTTGGGCACAAATTGTAGCGGCTTCCGATGCAGCTGGCGTTGTGCCAACTTTGCCAACCGCCAACGATCCAGTGCAGATTTCTAGTATGCGTTTTGGCAACCACGAAGAAGTACGCTTGACAGGCGACACAGATATTTGGGCAATGTTTGGCTTTGGAGTCGGCACTGCTCGTGGACAAGATGTACAAATTGGCGGCGGATCGAGTATTGACAGTCCTGCTATTGCGTCATCTAATCCAAATAGCCCGATTGACTGGAACTCGGTAATATTGACACAACAAACAGTAACAATAAACGGCGTTTCTATCACTATTCCAGGATATTCTACAACGGTCGATGTTTGGAACGCACTCAATGCGGCAATCGGCGATCCTGCAAATAATCTCAATTTAACGATGAGCGGAGCGGGCGCGGATCCGTTTACAATTAGCACAGTAAACTCTGGTAGTAGCGAAACCTTTAATTTAGGCGGAAGTCAAGCAATTTGGACAATGCTTGGGCTTTCAGCAGGAACATACACAGGCTCGGATGCCGCACTTGGCGCAGCTCCCGAAATGTTTGACGTTGCAGGAAATCCGATAACCGAGTTTAACAATTCGCTGGCGGTTTCCATTGAGGGCAATCGAGTTACATTGACAAGTCGGCAAGGGCACAGCATACAGTTGAGCATATTTATCCCAGATGATATGTTGACAGGAACGCCGCCGCAAGTAACTTTGCCATTAGATATGGAATTGCGTATCGAAGAGTTTGGCGGTTTGCGTGTACAAATTGGTCCAAACTTTAATATGTTCATGGATATACAAATTCCGCGAGTTAGTGCCGAAACTTTGGGGTTGACAGAAATTCGTGCAGGCGAGGAAGTTCGTTTGCTGCATTTTACCACACAAGAAGGTGCATCCAGAGGAATAAACCAAGTCAGCAGAGCAATAGAAATGGTTTCTCGAACCCGTTCAAGGTTGGGTGCGTACCAAAACAGGCTAGAGCATACGATTACAAACCTTGATAATTCCGCCAACAACACCGAAATTGCCCGCAGCCGCATCCAAGATACCGACATGGCAAGAGAAATGACCTTAATGACTCAACGGCAAGTTTTGTATCAAGCAGGGCTATCCATTTTGGGACAAGCTAATCAACGTCCGCAAATGATTTTGCAACTGCTGCAATAATGTAAGATAAAGCCAGGTTGATAAAAAATGGGCTGTTGTAGAAAAGACGGGCGGATAATATCCGCCCCTACAAATTGCCCACCGTAGGGGCGGATATTATCCGCCCGTTATTTTCCCCAAAAAATTATTTTCTCCAAAAAATTATTTTCAACTCATTAAAATGCAACAAATCCCAGTTTGTTATATACAAACTGGGATTTGTTGATTTATGCAATTATGCAACATTCAAATTTCTAATAAATTCTTGTAAAAGCCTTGGTACATCGTCAATTTGTAGTTGCAAAAGTTTAAGCATAAAGCCAAGCCTGGAACGCAAGTTTATTTGGCTTATGTTTGTTGTAATTGTTTCGGATTCGCCAAATTCAACAGATTCGTCATCCAAAAGGCTAAGCATAAATTCTAACATAGCACGTATGCTCATTTGCTCGACATCGGTTGGGATTTCTACAACGTTTTCATTGGATTCGTCAACATCGTTGTTTTCGTCCGTTTCGGATTCTTCGGATTCGCCAACATCGTTGTTTTCGTCTGTTTCGGTTTCTTCGGATTCGTCAACTTCGTTGCTTTCGTCTGTTTCGGATTCTTCGGATTCGTCAACATCGTTGTTTTCGTCCGTTTCGGATTCTTCGGATTCGCCTGCCTCGCCGGCAGGCAGGTCAACATCGTTGTTTTCGTCCGTTTCGGATTCGCCAACATCGTTGTTTTCGTCTGTTTCGGTTTCTTCGGATTCGTCAACATCATTGTTTTCGTCCGTTTCATCGGATTCGTCAACATCATTGTTTTCGTCTGTTTCTTCGGATTCGTCAACATCATTGTTTTCGTCTGTTTCTTCGGATTCGTCCGTGTCTTCTTCGTCAGGGTCAACCGTTGGAAATTCTGGCATAGTAACTATTGGATTGCCGTCTTCGTCAAGTTCAACTTCAGGAGTTAAAGTTAGCAAATCGTCTAAATCTAAATCCCAAAATTCGTCTTCTTCGCCCTCTTGTGGCTCTTCTGGAAGTTCGGCTATTGGTGGTAAAATTTCGATTACATCTAAATCAAAGTTTGGCAACTCAAAATCTAATCTACTTGTTGCGACAAAGGCTGGCATTTGTGGAGGTTGCACACTGTTTGATAAACTTTGCAAACTTGGCAATGCTCCTGCGTTCCACTGCCAGTTGTTGGCAAAATCGAAACCTAGCGTATTTTCCCAAAAACCTCTATCCAAAAGATGTGCCGTTGAAACGTTCAAGCCGTCCATATTTGGAGAAAGCATTTCGGGCTGTAAATTTAGGGAAATATCTTCGTGTGCAAACGAGTTTGTCATTGTTGCAGGAGATAATCCGCGACCGATTCTGCGTACACTTCCGCCAGTACCAATACTTGGCATTATTGCAACCGCATTGGTTACAGAAATATCTGCGTTAGCATATCCGACAATTCCGCCGAGATTGTGATCTGCGGTAATGTTGTTGCCAACGTTAATAATATTGCCGATGGCAGTAGCATTTTTGATAGATACGCCAACTATATTAAATATATCTATTCCAAATATTCCGCCCATAAACGAGGCAGAGGCATCGTAAACATTATTGGTTAAATTTCCAACAAAAGCGGCGTTTTCAAGGTCTACTGTTGAGAACGTTGCTCTTGTTTGGGGGCTTTCAGCAAGGTTAAAGTATAGCGATTGCCCATCTTGTGCAAGTTCGAGGGAGCGAGCGTTTCTACCAGTGATACCAACGCTAAGCGATCCGCCCAAAATTCCGCCAGTTTGTGCGGCGGCAGGAGCCAACGGGTTATTGTTGGTTATATTTCCCGTAAAACTGACATTGTGCATTACATTATGATGTATTTGTGGAACGCCCTGTATAGTAATTACGCCCAAAAGTGCGGCAATTCCGCCTGCAAAAGAGTGATAGGTAGGCATTACTACAGGTTCGTAAGCAACTTCGCCCACAAAATGCACGTTTTCGACGGTTGCGTTGCCAGTTATTATATAGGTAATTCCTGCTGCAAGCGGCCAATCGGGGCTGATTGTGCGTACTTCGCCGTAAACTGTAAGGTTGCGCAACGTACCGCCAATAATATTGTCAAACAAAGGATGCCGCGACGAAAAGTTTCGGATTGCATAACCTTGTCCGTCAAAAGTTCCCGTCAAATCGAAACGCAAGCCGTTAAAATCGGCATTAGCCGGAATTATAATGTCGTTTCCAAGACAATAATTAAGGTTCATGCGATCAGCGTATTCGTTAATCCACAGCAAATGAGCAAATTCGGTTATAATGTAGCAGCCATCGGCACTCAATGGTGGCTCGGATGGTTCGGTTGGCGGCGGCGTTGGCGGTAAAGTTCCAATAGGAGGAACAACCTCTGTTACTGGTGGATCTGGCGATGGCGTTGGTGGCGGTTCGGTTGTCGTTGGCGGATTGGTTGAAGTCGGCGGTTGCGTGGTTGGTGGTTCGGTTGTGGTTGGTGGTTGCGTTGATGTTGGTGGTTCGGTTGTTGTTGGCGGCTGTGTTGTCGTCGGTGGTTGCGTTGGAGTTGGCGTTGATGTAGGCGGTTGCGTTGTGGTTGGTGGCTGCGTTGTCGGTGGTTCAGTTGTGGTTGGAGGTTCGGTTATTATTGGTGGCTGTGTTGTGGTTGGTGGCGGCATAGTCGGCATAGGAAACCAAGTTTCTGTGTCTATGTAGTCGGGTTCTTGTGATGAATTATTGTTATTTTGGTCTTCTTCGCGACGGTTGTTTTGGGCTATTTGCCAACGATCTTGAGCATCCCAGTAACTGCGGTCGGTTCGTTCTAATAATGGCGGAACAGTTTCTAGTACATCTTCGGTTACCCAATCGCTTTTTTCTAGCAGATGATCGCTGTTGTTCAAAATTTCTTCCAAAGTAAAAATGTTAAGATCGGGCAAATATAGGGGGATTATTGCTAAAGTTGAAAGCCTGTCATCTCGCCAATGGTAAATAAAATTTTCGGGAACGTCTGCATAAATGCCATCTTCCCAAACAAGCAACATTTCGCCTTGTTCTAGCATAAATCCGCCGTCAACTTCGCCACCACCTTCAAGCATAACGATGTACGGGATATTTTCGTAAGTGTAGCCCATGGTAAACATAGTTCCACGCACAGACATAGCAACACTGCCCAATCTGGCACTTATATCCGAGCCAGCGGCTTGTTGTCCAACGCTTACTAATGCGTTACCTCTTGTCATGTTCAAGGTAATGCGGTTGCTTGTCAACTCAAAGTTAAGTTCGCTATTGCTGTCCATTTTAACTAATGAGCTGTCGTCCAAATTCAAATAAATGTTAGTAGCTGCTCCAGTTGCAAGCATATCACCTGCATTTACACGAGCGTTGGGGCGTGGTGTTGCAGAACGCTCTCCGCCACGGTATAAATTGGCGTTAGCACCCTCTACTCGGTAAACTGAAACAGTACGCGCGGTTTCGGCTGCATCGACCGAGATGTTCAGCGAAAACATCATAATTACTGATAATAAAACCGCAAAAAATCTTTTTACTTTCATAAAGCAAAATCCTTTCAAAAAATACTTTTATTGCTCGCAAAACAAGTTAATTTATGTATTAAGATTATAATTTATATTTGGGAAAATGTCAATATTTTTGAAAAAATTTTTTTGTAGCAATGGATAAAATTTTCCATTTTGTAAGTGGAAAATTTTGTTTGGTTGGGTTTGGTATGAAGTGTATTTTTATAAAGGTTTAGGTTTGTAAAACTTATTTACAAACCTAAACCTTTTTTTGCAAAACCATAATTTTTAATTGACAACAAGAAAAACCTATTGTATACTGATTTGGTGTGAAATTAAACATTATTTTCCCAAAATTTTCCAATCTTGAATTAAGATTAAGGAGTAACCATGAAAACCTACAAATTCGAATATGACCTAACAATGAGCCGTCAACCGCAGCAAGGCAACGTGCAATTTACCGAAGACGGCACAATTACCGTAAATCCGCCAGATGAGCCGTCTTTCACGATAAACGCAATTCATTTGGAAGAAGTGCTTGTAAAAGCTGGCGTTGGTTGCGGTTTGCTTTACGTTAAGCAAAAAAGCGGCGGCGACAAAATTCTGTGCCGTTTTACTATGACTTGCCTTAAAAAAGCGGGCGATTTTTGCAAAGTTGTCAACTATTTTATTGCAACGGGAACGCCCATTATCCCAGAAGACAAGGAGCATCGCA
>JGI24700J35501_10930250_pt1 | contig 12446 bp, 11 predicted proteins | sample TergutTh196P1_FD_35501 | JGI IMG/M metagenome (IMG submission 35501) | reverse complement strand
GGCGCAAATATCGCAATAAACACGAACGTTAGCAGGATTACAAATCCTATTACTACTTGGGGATTTTTAAGTAATTTTTTCATTTTAGAGTTCCTCCAGTTCTTGTGATTGTGTAAAGTGTGTAAAAATAGTACATAGTATATTGTAACGCATAAATATACAAAAGTCAAGCATATTTTAGCCGAAATTACACAAAATAATAATTTATAGCAATTTTTATCAAACAAAATCGTGGCTTTTGGCAATTCTAATAAAAAACCGCAAAATTTTCGGCATTTTTTATTAGAAAGTGCCAAAAATTACTGTGTGCAATTCAGCCGATTTTGCTAATTTATGGCGATTTTTACATTTTACTGTTTTTGCTTAACCGTCATTTTATGGAATTTAACGAAAAAATTAATAGCGAGTTTAGGATTTTTACATTAAATTTGACAAATTCCACAAATATCACTACAATAAAATAATGAGCAAGTTAAGTTTTGATTTTATGTTTGGATTTTATGTTTTGGAGGGTACTTTTGTGAAAAATATGCTAAAAATACTCAAAATAATTGGTTTTGTGCTGTTTGGCGGGTTGCTGGCGGCTTGCGATGCTAATTTTGCCCAAACGGCAATGGCAGTATCCGAACCCCAGCCAGCCGCAACACCAGAGCCAAGAATAATGCCAATGTTGGACGAAATAATCGAAGATACACCCACGGTAGGCGGAACATTGCGGCTTTCTATGCGAACACCCGTAACTCTTAACCCAATATTAAACGAAGATGTAACGGTTGCAAGGGTTTTACAGCTTATGTTTGAACCGCTTGTTAATTTTGACGACCGTTTGCAAGTCGTCCCTAATTTGGCATCGCTAGAATTTGCTTTTAATGGTGCAAATGTAATTGTAACCTTGCGGGAAGACGCTTTTTGGAGCGACGGCACACCAATAACCTCGGACGACATAGCATTTACAATAGATACCATGAAAAACGCAAGCGAAACCGCAATATACAGCCAAAACGCCGAAAATTTTGCCTACTACGAAATATTAAATGCCCGTGAAATCCGCATTGTGTTTAACTCTGCGCGGGGCGGCGAGGTTTATTGGCTTAATTTTCCCGTTATACCTCGGCACCATTTTGCCAGCGGCGGCAACGCCCATATGATGCCCGTTGGCAACGGCCCTTTTATGTTCGGTGCGTACTTTCACCGAGAATCTTTGGTTTTAGTGCAAAACCCCTACACTTTCCGCAGTCGCCCATTTATAGACGAGATTCAAATAATTATAACTCCCGATGCCGCAACCGATATTCACGCCTTTGACAGAGGACTGGTTGACATTTTTTTGGCGGAAATTCCTGAATGGGCAAGGCATCACAGCGTAAAACCTGTGCATTTTGCCGAATATTTATCCAAACGTTACGAGTTTATCGGCTTTAACTTTGAACGTGCTTTACCCGCTTTGCCGCAATTTAGACAAACATTGGCACACGCCATAAACGTGGAAACGCTTGTTTCGGACGTGTTTTTGGCTCATGCTGTGCCTACTGTTTCGCCGATACACCCGCATTCGTGGCTATACGAGCCAGCCGCCCAAATTTTTAGCCACAACCCCGAACAAGCCCAACACATGGCACGTGAAACATTAACCGCAATAGTAACTCAAAATTTGTGGCCTACAACCGAGGCTGGCGAACGCCGTCCGCTGACAATTTTAGTCAACCAAGAAAACGTTGAGCGGTTGCGATTAGCCAACATAATAACAGCCCAGCTAAACCAGCTAGGAATCAGCACCGCAGTTGAATCTGTGCCTTTTGCCGATTATCGCTGGCGGCTAGAAAATGGCTATTTTGATCTGTTTATTGGGGGCTACAATCTGGCTTTACAGCCCGATTTGCGGTTTGCGTTCCATTCGGAAAGTCCGCAAAATATTATTTCGTACCACAGCCAAACTTTGGATAACCTGCTCGATGTAGCGGCAATGTCCCCTACAGATAGCCAGTTTGAACGGGCAATATCTGATGTGCAGATGTACCTAGCAAACGAACTGCCCGTTATTAGCCTTGCATTCAGACACCAGGCAATAGTGGCAAGTTTAAGCGTTCAGGGCAATATTTTGCCCAATGTTTACAACCTGTTTGCTAACATTGAAGAATGGTTTATCGCACAATAACCGCTTTTGCAAACCCTAAAATATGACAAAAAAATGTCATTTTGCAAACCCCTATTGGTTTTGGCAAAAATATCCGATATAATATATATGAACCAAGCAAGCAAAATAAACTAAAATAACGAAAGAGGTGCATTTTTTTGAAAATGTTGAAAACTTTTATTAAGATTTCGTTGCTAACGCTGGTTGGTGCTTTTGTTTTAGCTAACACGACACTACACGCAAGCGAAGTAGACGAGGAAACAAACGAAACAATCGAAGCAATCGAGGCAACCGAAGCAACAGAAGAAGTAGAAAACGGATTGCCCGTATTTACTGGCGAGGGCGTAGAATACGCAGAAGACGTTATAACTACCGATGACGGCGAAGTTCCCGCCGATATGCCAGTCATTCGCAATTTTATGCCCGTTACAGGCGAAGTTTCCGAAATTGAGGAACTTATTTACGGGGAATCTCGTATAACGCTGGTAAACGAAGACGGCGAAACTATCGCTATTCTTACTACCGACTATTTTACCCACCTTTTGGGTAACGAAGTTGCTGTTGGCGACACCATAACTGCGTTTTACCCCGCCAACGTGCCAATGCTTATGATTTGGCCGCCGCAACACACCGTCCGTTTAATTGTCAACGGCGATTTTATCAACGTTGCCATCGATGTTTTTAACCTAACAGACGGCGGAAATTTAGTTAGTGCAGACGAAATGCTACAACTTAACTTTAACGACGGCACACAAATTTTGTTGCAAGACGGGCAAAATTTCCGTGATGCAATAGCCGATTATGCCGCCCTAGACCTAGAAACCGCACTACTAAACGAACTAGACGGCCGCACTTTGGTAGTAGTTTATGGCCCAACAACAATGAGTATTCCTGCCCAAACTATACCTGGTGCAGACGGCACAAACCTTACAATTACCGTGCTTTTTGAACCTATAGTAGCGGGTCCAGCACCAATAGATGTAGATTTTGACCTATCAGAAACAGAAACACCAGAAACACCAGAAACGCCGCAATACGAGCCAGCTGTTACATTACCCGCAACTTTAGACGGATTAGACGAAACCGCCGAACCCGCCGAAACCTATGAACCCGCCGCAACAATAATGCCGCCGCCTGTTATTGACGATATTGCGAACATTGTCCTAATAAATCCCATCTCTGTAAACAACGTGATTATCCCCGCAACTTGGGTGGAGCAAAACGGCGTTTTCCTTGTGCCATTGCGTTCGGTGCTTATTGCCCTTAATTTGGACAGCACCATAACTTGGGACGAGGCAACAAGAAGTATCGGGCTTAGCAACGGCACACAACAAATACAACTATCGGTCGGCTCTAATGAATATGTGGTTGACGATCAAACTATCACGCTAGATACCGCACCAGTTATCATCGATTCGCACACTTTTGTGCCTTTCAACTTCTTTTCGCTAATATTTGGCATGAACAACGCATTTTTCCTGGAGGGTCAAGTGTTTATAGATAACGAAGAACCTATGCTGTAATCTAATATGTGGGGGCATACTTTTGTGTGTCCCCACAAAATGTAACGCTTAATTAATGCTTAATGCTTAAATAAAAAGGAAACAGGAAAGTGGTGTAATAGTGAACAAAAAGCCTACTCTAAAGCAAATAGCACAAAATATGGGCTTATCGTCGGCAACAGTATCAAAAGCACTAGCAGGCCGCATGGATATTAGCGACGAAACTAAGGAAAGAGTAATATCTTACGCACGTGAAATTGGCTACTTAAAAGGAAAAGCGGTGCGGCGGCGTTTAGGTATTTTGGCGGCAAACCCATCAGATATGAACGACAATTTTTCTTCGCTGACATTTAACCTGCTGGTAGGCTTTCAGCAATACGCCAACAGCCTAGATTATGATACCGTAATATTAACCAGCGATTCTAACCTACAAAAATTAACTGCCTTGGATAATTTTGTTTTTGAAAACAGGCTGGACGGCTTGTTTATTTTGGGGCTAAAAAATACCGATTTTTACCACGAACAACTAGCTGTTACAACCGTGCCGATAGTTGTAATGGATATAAATTCTATTAACCCGCTAGTAGGCTGCATTAGCACAGACAGCATACTGGGCGGAATATTAGCGGTGGAACACTTGGTGCAGTTGGGTCATAAAAAAATCGGTTTCGTTAATGGCTCGCTGGAGGCGGATATATCGCGGGAACGCTTGGCTGGTTATATTGTTGCACTACATATGCACAAAATGCCGTTTAACTTGGATTTGTGTTTTGACGGCGATTTTTCGTTGCAAAGCGGGGCCGCCGCCGCCGATTATTTCGCAAAAAAAGACGTTACTGCATTGTACTGTGCCAGCGATTTAATGGCTTTAGGTGCAACGCAACAATTTGCCAGTTTGGGCTATTCGCTACCCAAAAATATGTCTATCGTTGGCTTTGACGATTTGCCTTTGTGCCTAAGCAGCGTGCCGCCCATAACTACCATAGCCCAAGACCCCGTTGCATTGGGCGAGGCGGCTTGTGCCACATTATGCGGAATACGCCAAAATATCCCAATAAAAAACGTAAAACTTTCGCCACGCCTTATAGTACGGGAATCTACAGCATATTTGGCAAAACTATAACAAAATTTTGGTAATTTTGGTAATTTTGGTAAAATTGTAACAAAAGGAGAATGTGCGGCTACGCACAAAAAAATTATGATAACAGTAAATTACGGCAAAGATTGGGCAAAAACTACCTATGAAACTCTGTCCGCATCGGATATATCCAGTTATTTAAGGGCGGATATGGCGGTCGCATTAAAGCCCAATTTGGTAAACGCAACGCACCCCAGCGAGGGCGCAACCACGCACCCCGAAGTTTTGGAGGGCATTATCCAATTTTTACAGGATTTTGGCGTACGGCAAATTAAAATAATGGAAAGTTCCGCCATTGGCAACAGCACAAAAAGGGCTTACAAAGTGTGCGGTTACGAATATCTTACTAAAAAATACGGTGTGCCGCTGGTAGACCTTAAAAACGCACCCACAAAAACCCTGCACCACAGCGGCTTAGACATACAAATAGCCGCCGAGGCACTAGCCGCCGAATTTCTCATCGATGTTCCCGTGCTGAAAGCACATTGCCAAACTCGGCTTACTTGTTGCCTAAAAAACCTAAAGGGCTGCATACCCGAAAATGAAATGCGGCGGTTTCACACATTAGGCTTGCACACGCCGATTGGTGCATTGGCGGCATTGTTGCCCATACACTATTGCGTTGTAGACGGCATTTGCGGCGACCTATCTTTTGAAGAGGGCGGCAGCCCAGTAGAATCCAACCGAATTATCGCTGGCAGAGATGCCCTGCTGGTGGATTCCTTTTGTGCTGGGCTTATCGGCTACAAACCTGAAGATATAGGCTACTTAGTACACGCCCAAAAAAGCGGCGTGGGCAGCTTTTTTTCCGAGCAAGTGCCAGTAGTTGAACTTAACACCGCCAACAAGCCGACTTTACAGCAAAAAAGCACCCGCATAGCCGAACGCTACCGCAAAGGCAACTCTAATATAGTAGAAAAAGATGCTTGCTCGGTTTGTTATGCCGCACTAATTTTCGCCCTACACCGTGCCAACAGCGGCAACACAAAAACAATCTGCATAGGGCAATCGTTTAAGGGCGAAAGCAACCCCGAAATGCTAGGAATAGGCAACTGCACCGCAAATTTTAGCGATTATGTAAAAGGTTGCCCCCCAAAAGCCGTGGATATTTTGGAGCGGCTGAATGGTTGAAAATTTGTCGATGACGATAGGCGGGTCGGAATGGGAAAAACGGGCGACCGTTTGCGTCCAATTAACGGGGGGGCGTTGCCGTTGGTGTTGGGGGGGTTCACAACGGGCGACCGAGGACGGTCGCCCCTACGTTAATGTTATCGCCAAATTATAGTTTGCAAAATAAAAACAAAGGAGTTTTTTTATGGACAATGTTATTAAAGGAGTACACGGTGCTTTGCCTGAAGATAGGTATTTGCGGCCAGAGAATCCTGTTACACTTCGGCAGTTGGAGTGGTTTCAGGATCAGAAATTGGCGTTGATGATGCACTGGGGGATTTATTCCCAGTTGGGAATGGTGGAAAGCTGGGCGCTAAGCGACGGCGATGCCGATTGGAGCAGAACAGGCGTTGACTGGGAAACAGATGCAAAATCGTTTAAGGACGGCTATGTCAACCTAAATAAATCGTTTAACCCAATACGGTTTCAGCCCGATAAATGGGCGAAAAATGCAAAGCTGGGCGGCTTTAAGTATCTCATTTTTACTACTAAACATCACGACGGCTTTTGTTTGTGGGATTCTAAATATACCGATTACAAAACGACCCACTATAGTTGCCCGTTTTCGGTTAATGCAAAGGCGGATATTGTTGCACACGTGTTTGAGTCGTTTCGCAAGCAGGGATTGGGCATTGCTGCCTATTTTTCCAAGGCGGACTGGAACACGCCCTATTATTGGGCAAAAGATCAGCCAAAAGGCGAATTTATGTCCCGTGGGCCGTCGTATGTACCCGCCGAGAATCCCGAATTATGGGAAAAATTTGTGAATTTTACGCACAACCAGATTATGGAACTGGTTACAAACTACGGCAAAATCAACATTCTGTGGTTTGATGCGGGTTGGGTAGGCAAACGCAGCGGGCAGGATATAAAAATAGAAGAGTTGCTAGAAAAAGCCCGCAAAATACAGCCGTGGCTACTATCGGCGGACAGAATGATAGGCGGAATAGGCGAAAACTACATAACACCAGAACACTCTGTGCCAAGTCAACCTATTTTTGTCCCGTGGGAAAGCTGTATACCTATGGGCAACGGTTTTGCCTACAGCTACGATGACAATTTTAAGCCCGTGCGGCGGTTGTTGCACTTGCTAATAGATATTGTTGCAAAGGGCGGCAATTTAGCACTAAACGTTGCCCCGCAACCAGACGGCAGGTTGCCATGGCCAGCGTTGCAACGCATGGAGCAAATGGGAAAATGGTTGACAAAATACGGCAACGCAATATACGGCACACGTGTCTGCGAGCCCTACGTAATAGATAATATTGCGTTCACACAAAAAGCCAGCCAAAACAAAGTGTACGCAATTTACACCGAAAAGCCCGAAATAGGGCAAGAAATATTCATGCCGTATTCCGCCAAAAAAACGGTAAAAATTACCAACCTAACCAACAACGAAAACGTAGAATTTGTGCAAACCGACAAAGGAATCAGCATAATGATAACAAACCTTGCCGAAGACTACGGCGGCGAACATATAGCAGAAATTTTTGAACTTGATGTTGAATAGTTGTAAAGCATAAAAACCGTGGGCGCTGCCCACACCCGCAAGGAGCGCGCCCCTTGACCCGCTAAAATTTTTAATGGTTTTTAGTGGCACGTTGATGATAGTGCCTTTACGAGTTTCTATTTTATCTGTGATTTTATAAAAATATCTGCCCCTATGAAAATTCAAAAAATTATTCACAATTTTCGTTTAACACTCTTAAAGAAATTTAGCGGGTCAAGGGGCGCGCTCCTTGCGGGGTGTGGGGCAGAGCCCCACGGTTTTGCAGTTGGGCTGGTAACTTTAGTAACTTTTCAGCTTATACCAGTTAAAAATTTTGCCCTCAAAAACTTGGCGCACCTCTTCAACGGACATATTTTGTACGGGATTGTTGTTGTTTACGATTATTGCCAAGCCGTCAAATAAAATTTCGGTGGAGTTAATTTGGGCTATTTCGTTAGGGTTTAATGCACGAGAACTCATGCCAATATCGGCTGTGCCGTCTATTGCGGCGGTTATACCCGCACTAGAGCCTGACGAATGCACTTCTATTCTGGCACTTGGGTTTAACGTTTCAAATTTTTCGCCCAAAACTTCCACAATCGGAAAAACGGAAGTTGAGCCAGTTATTACAACTCTGCCCGATGCTGTGCTACCCGCAAACGCTGGAAGTTCGTCCGATACAGATACGTAACCTCGGTTGGCGGCTATTTGCTGCCCCTCCGCCGACAGCACAAAATTTACAAAATCCTGTGCTAGTTCGGTTAAATCGTCAAAGGCAAAATAAAAGGCTCTAAATATGGGATAAGTGCCGTTGCGAACGGTATCCGCTGTGGGCAACACGCCGTCAATGCTAACGCTAGAAACCGTGCTGTTCAGCGAACCTAGCGAAATATAGCCAATCGAATGAATGTTCGCAATCACGGAAGTAAGCACCGCACCGCCGCTGTGCTGAATATCCGCCTCAATAAAAGTGTGGTCAACGCCGTTGCGTTCTATTCCCAACATTTCCACAAATGCGCCCCTAGTACCAGAGCCGTCCTCGCGCGACATAACAGCTATTGTCATATTAGCGTTAAAATCGCCGTCCATACCATAGCAACCGCTAAGTAACAGGCTTGTTAAAAGTGCTAAAGGCAAAAATAATTTGATTTTTGTGCTAAACTTTTGCATTAAAATTTTCTCCTTAAAATATCCTTGTTTTGATGGGCTTTTTTTGTGGCGGATAGTTGTCGCAAAGCCAGTATTTGTAGTTTATAGAGCGTTAATAAAGGGAGTATTTAGGAATTATTAATTTTGTGTAAATTTTTCGCAGGGAAATTTACAAAAAGCCGATTAGTTTGCGGATAATCGGCTTTTTGTGGAGTTGTTTTTTTTGGTTGTTGGTGTTGTTATTTCGCCGCCGCTTGATTTTGGCAGTAAACGGTTTTGGTTCATTCGCTTGTTTGTATGGCATATTCAGAAAGTAAATGCTGTGAAAATTCCTCAATAAATTTCAGCGGTTTCAACTTTAGCTGTACGTTGTTTCCTGGGTGTTGCAATGAATTTTTAGGAATTTCTTTGCTATGTACGCCGTTTCCGCCTTTTCGCTGAAACGAAATGCAATCGCCGATATTAACGCCGCCTTTTGTAAAAGTTACGTTAAGGTTGATTTTTCGCAAAATATCTCGCATTGCGTAAATTTTGACAGAGTTCGTTTTGCGATTGAACAGCACCAAAATTTCACGGCTTGGCTTGCTTGAAAATCCCCATTTTACAAGCTGTTTAGCGTTTTCAGCGAAAAATTCGCCCCATTTTTCCTGTACTTCCATTGGGAACAACATATTTGCCCTGTTTTGGGATTTTGCAATGATTAAATTTTGCAACTCTGTTTTGTCGTCCTCGTTAATGTGGAAATCTTCGCAAAATTTGGGGATTGTTGTCCGTGCCAACTGGTTGAAAGCGGCGGTAAAACTCTTGATGTTCATATCGATGTAATGTCCGCAGTCAAAATTTATTCTGCCGTCCGATTTTTCCCCGTAAATTCCACCGCCAGCAGAATTTTTCAACTTACCCTCAATTTTGAAATGTTGTCGCAAAGTTTCCACAACTTCCACTTGATCGATAATCGTGTTTTGTATGATATTTTCAGCATTTCTGCCGATGTACGCATTTTCCATTTTACACCTCACATTTGTATACTTTCGTAAACAAGCCGTATCATTTGCGGAATCACAGCATTTCCCAGTTGTTGGTAGCCCTGAATCCCCTCGCTAACTTTGTGGCTTTGCGGAAACCCCATAACCGCCTTGCATTCGTTGATTGTCAAGCGCCGAACGCCTTGCGCGGTTTTGTACAGCCCAGTCCGTGCGCCAACGCCCCCACCATACGCCGATTGCGTTATCGCATGACCTTTTGGGCTGTAAATGCGTTCGCCTTGTCCGCCTTTGTTTACCGTGCCGATTCTTATGGGTTTTAGCTTGTTTTTTACGGGCTGCTCCGAGATTTTTATGTCATCTCGTTGCAAAATAAAATTTTCGTCAACCTCTTCCAAAATATCCTCCAAAAAAATATTTTGCATGGTGGCTTGCGGCGGCGTGTATTTTACGGATATTTCCTTTTTTAAGGCAACAAAATAAACACGTTCTCGTGCTTGCGGAACGCCGAAAAATGACGCATTTAGGACATATTTTTCCACATTATACCCTATTTCATTTAGGCTTGCTGTGATTTCTTGGGCAACCAAGCCATTATCGATTGTCAGAATATTTTTCACATTTTCCAATAAAAGCACACTCGGCTTGTGAAACTTAGCAATGCGAACAATCTCATAAAACAAGCGACCTCTGTTGTCGGAAATGCCGCCGCGCTTGCCAGAAATACTGAACGATTGGCACGGAAATCCTGCACATAAAATATCATGTTTTGGGATATTTTGTGCCGCAATTTGGGTTATATCTCCGCTTGGGAGTTCGCCGAAATTGGCTTGATAGGCGGCTTTTGCGTGGTTGTCAATCTCGCTGGAAAAAACGCAGTGCAAGCCGCAACTCTCCAAGGCAAGCCGAAAACCGCCGATTCCGCAGAATAAATCTATAAATTTTTGCATGGTATTTTACTCCAATTATTTTATCCCATTTTCGTTATGGGGGTATTGTAGCATATTTTTTTGGAATTGTCAAGGATTTTTTTGCATGGATTATGCAGGGCGAGCGCCCGTCCGCCCCCACAAAAACCCCACCCGTCCCCAAAAAATAAAATAACCCGCAATCACTTTTCACCAAAAATAAATTTCCACATCACCCCATTCCCCTTGCAAAAAAAACCAAACTATGTTAAAATAACAAAAAATAGTTATCCAAAATGAAAGGACTGATTTTTTGGTAATTGCGTACGAAGTGGGTAAATCTGTTTATTTTAACATTACTAACCTTTGCCCATGTAACTGCAAATTTTGCTTGCGTAACAATGGGCCTGGCATTAATCCCAACGAAAGCCTGTGGCTAGAACACGAACCAACCGTAGACGAAGTTATATCTGTGCTAGAAAATTTAGACTATCCCAAATACAAAGAGGCGGTTTTTTGCGGCTACGGCGAGCCAACCGAGCGGCTAGACATACTACTAAAAACGGCAGAGTTTATCAAAAGCCTAACCATTAAGCCGCCAATACGCCTAAACACCAACGGGCTAAGCGACCTAATAAACAACACAAAAACTGCTCCAAAATTAGCTGGCTTAATAGATCGTGTTTCTATTAGCTTAAATGCACCTAATGCTAAAATGTATAACTCTATGTGCTTGCCCATGTTTGGCGAAAAATCTTTTGATTCGCTTATCCAATTTGCCAAAGATTGCAAGCAATGTATACCAGAAGTAAAAATGACAGTAGTCGGCAGCACGTTATCCGCCGCCGATATTTCGCAATGCGCCGAACTTTGCAACTCGTTGGATATTTCGTTGCGTGTGCGTTAAATTTGTGTTATACTATTAAACATCAACCAAAAAGCACCAAATATCAACCAAAAAGCACCAAAAATAACAGCAAAAATACTAAAAACACGGCGTTTGCTACGGCGCGCCCCAATTTTAAGGAGGAATTTTTATGAAACTAGTAATGGCAGTTGTTCACGATGAAGATGCGTTCCACGTTTTGGATTTGTTGGTAGAAAAAAATTATAGCGTAACAAAACTAGCAAGCACAGGCGGCTTTTTGCGGGCTGGCTTTACCACACTTATCAGCGGTGTGGAAGATAAACGAGTACCAGAAATGATTAGCCTAATAGAACAAAAGTGCAAAAGTCGCAAACAAATAACGTCCGTAAACGCCACACACATGAACGTAAGCGAAAGTTACGTGCCTTATCCCGTAGAAGTTACTATCGGCGGCGCGACAATATTTGTGCTAAATATAGAAGAATTTAAGAAGGTATAGCCTTGGAACTGAAAATTTCGGAAATTTTGGCAACCCGCTTTAGCGAGGCAAACAGAGTTGACGCAAAACCCATAGAAGAAAATTTTAGCTTTGTGCTTAGCAAATTAAGCGATGGCTCGCTGGTTAGCCGCCTGGAACACCTCATAGGCGAAATAACCGAACGGGGCAAACGCCTAACCCGCCACATGGATATTGGCGACCTAAAAGAATACCGCAAAATGGTAACTAGCTTTATAAACGAAATTGTTACAAATTCCCACGAATTTAGCCGCGAAAACTTTTTAGATAGACGCGGCCGCCACCGTGTTTACGGCATTGTCCGCCTAATAAACAAAGACCTAGACGACCTTGCCCAAGAACTTCTAAAGGTGGAAAAAGACCATATTGCTATTCTAGCCCTTATTGAGGAAATCGAAGGGCTTTTAATGGATATTTTGGTGTGATGTAATCATACAATCGCCATAAACCGTGTGGACAAATTTAGCTGTTTACGCAATCGGGCGGATAATATCCGCCCCTACCATTAATTTACCCATAAACATTAAAAATTAGCGGGTCAAGGGGCGCGCTCCTTGCGGGGTGTGCCTGCCCGCCGGCAGGCGGGGG
>JGI24700J35501_10930251_pt1 | contig 12448 bp, 12 predicted proteins | sample TergutTh196P1_FD_35501 | JGI IMG/M metagenome (IMG submission 35501) | reverse complement strand
AGCCGCAACTGGCGGCAATCCGCCCAAATTTTGAACGCTGGGAAAAGCGGCTAGAATGGGAAACCTACAAAGAGCGAGCGGACGACCTAGCAAAACGTGGCGAGCCAGAAAAAGCGATTCCGCTGTATCGGCGAGCCTTGCAATATGACGAAAACGTCCCAGTTTTCAACAATCTGGGCGCGGCCTATATGCAGATTGACCTCCACAACGAGGCGGCAGATGCGTTTGCACGGGCGTTGCAGCTTGATGCGGAAAATTGGCAACTGGTGCTAAATTACGGCGAGGCACTAATTGCGGCAGGGCGATTGGACGATGGCAAGCGAGCAATCAACCGTGCAACAGCGATTGCTCCAAAATCGGCAATCGGAGATATTTTGTACTTGCGCGCAGAGTTAAGTCTAAAGTTAGGGCAATCTCCAAACGCAATTTCGTATTTTGAGCAAGCAATAGCGGTATCAAGCGAGGCACATTATGTTTTCCGTTTGGCGGATACGTACGCATTACAGCGACAATTTGAGAAAGCCTTGGATACATTGGGAAAATTCAATGCACGGTTGACAAAAAGCGGCAAATCTGGCAAAAATGAGCAGATATTATTTTGCTACATGAAAGAGGCGGAAATTCACGCATTGGCGGATAATTTGCACGGCGCGATATTGGCAATAAAAAAGGCAACGCAAATCCGCCCAGGCAGCGAAGAATTGTGGATTCGTCTGGCAAAATATCACAGGCTAAACTACGATTTACCCAGTGCAGATAATGCAATCCGCAAAGCACTAGATTTAGACGGCGGGAATCATCGTGCAAGGCTGGAAAATGCCCGCATACAGAAAAGTATGGGTCATACTAAGACTTATCAGCAGTTGCTGAAAGGCATTTTGGGGGAATTTAAGGCACGTTACCGAGATGTTTATGGTTGACAATGTGGCAAAATGGGCGGATAAAAAACGGGCGGTTGATGGTTGGTAGGGGCGAACGTCCCCGTTCGCCCGTTTCGTTTGTCTCGTTCCAAACCCTACATATTATCCCCTTTAGCCCACTCGTCAACATTATCAGGGTTGTTGTGCCGTTCTAGTTGCTTTTGCCCTATTGCAAAGTAAAGTATTGGGCCTATTGTGCTGATAAAAAATGCTACGCACAGCCATAAAATTTTTTCGTTGGTTGGTGCGTTGGTTTTGCGTAAAATGCTTATTATTGCCACCAACAGCAAAGTTAGCTGTATCAAACTTAACGGGATTACTATCGCCAAAAAAGTTATCATTCTTATCCCCAGTATGCCAAAAAATTCTGCAAATCCTAGTTCTACTCCCATAATTTTCCCCCCTTTCTTTTTTTATGTACATTATGCACAATCCAATTCGTCCAATTTTTCCTGTGCAATTTTTGCGAAATATAATTTGTTTCCATTGCGGATAACTTCGTGTAAATAGTAGCGTTGTTGTGCCGTATTGCCCAATTTTTCGTATACCATAGCCAGCCGAAAATTGAAGTCCGCCGTCTCGCGGGCGGTGCATTTGTCCTGCAAAAGTTTTTCGTAAATGGCTTGCATTGGCTGAATATCGCCGTTTTCAAAGGCGAACCGTGCTTGTAACACAGCAAGGGATTCTTCCATCGAACTTTTCAAGTGCCGTGGCGTGGATTTTCTGGCGATTAACGTTTGCAAATTTTCGTAATATTGCTGTGCTTTTTCTATGTTTATGTTGCCATGCTCCAAATAGGCGACTGTTAGGCTGTAGTTTGTGTTGTATTCTAGCATGATAAACGTACTTTTGCCCGCAACTTCGGGTAGCAAGTTTTCCCAAATTTGCACGGCTTGCTCAAACTGCCCAAGATTCAATAGTGCCGTTGCCTTGCCCGAGTTCGTTTCTTTTGACAGCTTGGTTTTAATTTGCGGGTGCTGCTCCAAAAAATCGCTTAGTTCCGCCAAAAAACGGTCGGGATCGTTTTCGTTGTCCAAAATTTGTGCAAGTTCGTTGGCTTGCTGGAGTGGCTTGCGGTTTTTCACAAGAAATATCAACAAGGATATGCTTTTCTCCTTGTCAAAAAACCCATAATATATTACAAAAGTTGAAAGCATTGTTGCCGCTATAATCCAAGTTGCTTGCTCGGTTAAGCCAAGCATCGTGATTATTGCTAGTGCGAAAAGCATTCCCGCAAAAAATATTAGGTAAAGTTTCATGGAAAACCCCCTTTGTTACTTTTAGTTTAGCATTTTTTGCTACTTTTTGCAAATTTTTTTGGCAAATTTTCTGAAAACTTTTGAAAAGTCAAACAAAAATTTTCCGCCACATAACGGCAAAATCAACCCAAAAGACAAAATGCACACCATTTAAGACAACAATATTCGCAAGGGGAAAGCCTGTTGTATCATAATATTAGATTTAATTAACAGCCGCTTAGCCACGGACTACATATATCCCCACAAAACAGAAAATTTTCGCAAAATACTAGTTGACACAGCATACCCCCAGAATTTCGCTATCCACAAACATACAAAAAAGCGGCTGTTTTACCCAAACTTAACGGAAGAGGTGCTAAACATGACTAATATGCGAAAATTTATAAATCGCAATAAAACCACTTTTGCTATCACTACACTAATGTTGCCTGGTGCGTTATGGCTATTATTGATAAGATATATACCCATGGCGGGTATAGTTATCGCCTTTCAAGATTACAGGCCGCACCCACCAAACCCCACTTTACTTAACAACATAATTAACAGCCGTTGGGTTGGCTTTGATAATTTTAGGTTTATGTTCGCCTCTGCCGATGCGTGGCGCATGATACGCAACACTTTAGCCTACAACGCCGTGTTTATAGTGCTTACGATGGTTTTTGCCGTAGCTTTTGCTATAATGCTAAACGAACTTACCAAAAAATTTATGGCGAAATTATACCAAACGTTAATGTTTTTCCCGTTTGTGATAAGCTGGGTTGTGGTTAGCTACTTTGTATTTGCCTTTTTAGCACCTACTTACGGCTTGCTGGCAGAAAACACTAACTGGTACATGGATTCAACTTTATGGCCGCTAATTTTAACAAGTGCCAATTTGTGGAAAACAGTAGGGTATTCCTGCATTATGTACTTGGTAGCAATAACCAGCATAGACACCACGCAATACGAAGCCGCCAGCATAGACGGCGCAACAAAATGGCAGCAAGTATGGAACGTTACAATCCCGCACATTAAGCCGATGATAGTTATTTTGCTAATATTAAGTGCTGGCCGCATATTCAACGCAGATTTTGGCTTATTTTACAACGTAACATTAGATTCTGGGCCGCTGTACCCCGTTACCGATGTTGTCGATACATACGTATTCCGTGCCTTGCAGCGACTTAACAATATCGGCATGAGTACCGCCGCCGGATTGTTCCAAAATGTGGTGGGCTTTATATGTATAATGCTAGTAAACGGCATAGTACGCAAATTAGAGCCTGATCACGCACTATTTTAGAAAGGAGCGGCAAAAATGACATCAAACATACCAAGTGTAGTAAAAAAGGGCAAGCGCATAAATTCAATAAATTTTTTATCGGAACTAGTTATGCACTTGATACTTGGCGGATTTGCCCTACTGTGTGTTATCCCGTTTGCGTTTATCATAATAATTTCGTTTTCTAGTGCAGACAGCTTGACTACAATGGGATATTCGTTTACACCGATAGGTTGGTCGTTGCTGGCGTATCAGGCGGCTTTTGACCTTGGTGCAGAGCTATGGCGCAGTTATTTTAACAGCTTTTTTGTTACAATAATCGGCACATTGTTAAGCGTGATAATTTGCACAATGTACGCTTATGGGCTGTATCGCCGTGATTACCCGCTTGCAAAATTCTTCGCTTTTATCGCATTTTTTACAATGATTTTTGGCGGCGGGCTTGCTCCTACTGTTATGGTTATTCGCAATTTGCTTGGCTTGGCAGACAGCTATTGGGCGTTAATTGTTCCGCTGTTGGTTAGCCCGTTCAACTTCTTTCTTATGCGAACATTCCTAAAGGTATCTGTGCCAGAATCGCTGATAGAATCGGCACGGTTGGACGGTAGCGGCGAATTTAGAACTTTAATTTCTATCGTTGTGCCGCTTGCTAAGCCTGGAATAGCTACAATCTCGTTGCTGACCGCTTTAGCATACTGGAACGATTGGTTTAACGCACTATTATTTATCCGCAACAGTCAGCTGTACCCGCTACAATATTTGCTAATGCAAATGCAAACAAACGTCGACTTTATCCGCAGAAACGTCGCATTATTAGGTGCAGCCGCCAACATAGATTTTTCGCAGCTACCTAGCGAGGGGCTTAGAATGGCTCTGTGTGTGCTAGTTGTTCTGCCAATAGCTTTTGCCTATCCTTTTTTTCAACGTTTTATCGTCGCTGGGCTTGCCGTTGGCGCGGTGAAAGAGTAGAAATTTATACTAAAACAACTGCAAAACCGTGGGGCTCTGCCCCACACCCCGCCAGGGCTCTGCCCTGGACCCGCAAGGGACTTCGCCCCTTGACCCCGCAAAATTTTAATTTTTGTGATGGAGACTAATTGAGTAGTTATAAAACAAAATCAAAAACGTAAAACAGGGAGGTTTTTCAAATGAAAAAAACTTTAATGGCAATATCTTTCTTAATGGCGATAGTGCTAATAGTGGCATTAACAGCCTGTACGAACAATCCCCGCAGTAGCGATGTTTCGTCTCGCAGCATAGCGGAAGTTAGAAGAAATACGATAAATACTGATAAAATTCCAAAAGCGGCAACCCACGAAAACAATTATGGCTTTGCAGATGCCAATATTACAATATTTTTTATGGGTGCAACTGTCGCAGACGACACCGCCGTTGTAGAAGCGGCAAATGCACGGCTTGCCGAACTGGGTTATAACATTACAATCAATCCTATTTGGGGCGATTGGGGCGCTGGCACACCCATACAAATGGCACTAGATACAGGCGATACAAGCATCGACATAGTTTTTACTTCATCTTGGGACGCATTTTATGTGCCGAACGCCAACCGTGGCAATTTTCTTCGCTTAGATAACCCTGAATACAATTTGATAGAATGGTTTGGGGAAGGAATGCAATCCGCTGTGCCGCAAGCACTATGGGACGGGTTTCTTACTGATGGTTCGCAGGGGCGCGGCATTTACGGCATTCCAGGCCACAAAGATTACGCACAGCTGTACGCCTGGGACGTTAATGTGGAACTGTTAGAAGAATTGGGCTTTAGCTTTGACGATTTTAATTGGAGTTACGAAACTTTATTTGACCCGCTGTTAGTTGAGGCTATGGAAGTTTTTCAAGAGCGGCTTGGCACTAATGTTTTTCCGTTTTTGATGGCACCCGAGGGAGTCGCCCGTTCGTTAAGTAATGCGGACTTTGATATTACAGGCTTGGGCGTGTTCCATTTTGGCTTTGACCCCGTGAACCCAACTTTGCCAACGCAACCCACCGTAACGCCCAGTCTGCTTAACGAAGAATATATGCGGGTTTTGGAACGATTTAATTACTTTTTTGACCGTGGCTTTATAAATCCGCTGTCGGCGATACAAGGCGAGTCATCGTCCGCCAACCAAGCCGCAATAGAATCAGGAAACTTTTTGTTCTCGACAATAACATACGCTTACGGACACCAAGAGCTGGCAACCCAGCAACGTGGCAGAGACAGCCGTTTTCCGCCAATGAGCAGTCCGATAGTATCGACTGGTTCGGTAACTGGTTCGGGTTATGCAATTTCAATCTTTTCGCAGCAAAAAGAGCAAGCTATGCGGTTTTTGAACGCATGGTACACCGATCCTGAACTAGCAACCATTTTAACATATGGCGTTGAGGGCTTGCATTTTACCCGCAACGCAAACGGAACAATAACGCTAGATTCTGATATGCGTGCCCAGTTTAACCCCTGGCGTAACGGCACGGGAAACATCTTCATATTACCACCGCTAGATGTTGAGGGTGCAGATTTTTACGATAGATTCAGAGAATACAACGAGGCTGGCGTACCAACTGCATTTTTGGGCTTTTCCTTTGACGAAACGCCTGTTATAAACGAGATGGCTGCTTTACGTAACGTTGTCGCCGAATTTCAAACAACTGTAACCACAGGTGCAGTAAACCCCGCAACACAAGGCGCAGAATATCTAGCAAGGCTTAACGCCAACGGCCTAGAAGCCGTGCAGCAAGAATTAAATAGACAGTTAGCAGAATTTTTTGATAACTAACTGCAAAACCGTGGGCTCTGCCCACACCCGCCAGGGCGCTGCCCTGGACCCGCAAGGGACTTCGCCCCTTGACCCCGCAATTTTTCCCATAGATTAAATTTAGTGTAAAATACAAAAAGGCAGGTTGCAAATCTGCCTTTTTGCTTGCAAACTTTGCAAATTTTGCGTATAATAAAGACGGTAACAATATTTGCAACTATATTGAGGAGGTTTAATTATGGCAAAAGGCAAAGATACACGGCTTATTTCGCAAAATAAAAAGGCGTTTTTTGACTATTTTATAGAGGAGACTATCCAGGCGGGGCTTTCGTTGTTTGGCACGGAGGTAAAATCTATGCGGGCTGGGCGTTGCAACTTAAAGGAAAGTTACATTGTGTTTGAAAATGGCGAGGCGTTTATTAGCGGTATGCACATCAGCCCGTACGAATTTGGCAATATTTACAATAAAGACCCCATACGCAAGCGGCGGCTGTTGCTGCACAAATCGCAAATAAATAAATTGCGGGGCGCGGTTACAAGAGACGGCTATACAGTTGTTCCGCTAAAAGTGTACTTGGTGGGCAGCCTAATGAAAATAGATATTGCGTTGGCAAAGGGCAAAAAGCAATACGACAAACGTGATGATTTAGCCAAAAAGGCTCAACGCCGCGAATCGGAAAAGGATTTTAAGGTGCGTAATTTGTGATAGGTAAACCATAATGAAACGGGCGGTCAGCGTTTTGTAGGGGCGACCGTCCTCGGTCGCCCGTTTTCCCATTCCGATTTGCCCGTCCCAATATTTCCACAACAAACCTTGCCCCGCATATTTTGACACAAAAAAGGCGAATAAATTTTCGCCTTTTTGCATTTTGTTGCACTTAATAAAACCTCAAAATTTACCAATCTATTCTAAACCGAACAATAGCCCCTGTGTCAACGTTTATATACCATTCATAATCAACACTTCTATGGGTGGCACTGTCAAATTCTATTTCCCAAACCCATTGCCCTAATTCCCAATCAAGTTCAATCGAGTCAAAAAATCCAGATAAACCTCTGGCGCGCATATCGTTTTCGGCTATTTGTATGGCTCTTTCTCTGGTAATTGCGGGGTTTGTTGGGCGATTGTTGCGGTTGCCAGATATGTTTGCGGGTGCGGGTGCGGGTGCTGGTGTTACTGGTGCTGGCGGTGCTTGTACTACTGGCGGTGCTGTGGGTTGCGGCGATGCTAATCTTGTCATTCTTGTGGCGGCGGCGGTAATGGCGTTTACGTATACCATGTAACGTGTGCTGTCCGCAAGTTGCACCTCAACCTCAAATGTGAGAGTGCCGTCTTCTGTGAATAAGTTTGTGCTTAAGGCTGTGCCTTCGCCTGTAAATTCTATTGCAATTTCTCGTGCGCGCTGGCTAGATATTTGTGCTACGGGTGTTGCTTGTGTTTGTCCTAGCGAGGTTAGCAACGCTTGTATTAACGCCCTAAGTTCGGCAATTTCTGTTTGCATTTCTGCAACGCTTTGTGCTGGCTGTGCCGCTTGCACTACTTGGGTTGTCGGCGTTTCCGCTAAAAAGCTGAAACCTACATATCCTGCCGCCATTATGGCGACAATGGCTGTCATCGTGATAATTTTTTTGAGCATGATAGTTCCTCCTGTATAGTTATGATTTTTTGGTGCAAAGTTACGCACTAGTTTTTGCCAAATGTTTACTACAAATGTAGTATATAATGCTTTTCCGTGTTTGTCAAGTTTTTTTTGAAAAATTTTTTTGGGGATTAATGTTGCGGCTACCGTGCGTTTTCGTATATGTTTGTCAAGTCGTATCCTGTTGTTTACGAGGGTTTTGAACTGGAAACAGTTTAGGAACAAACCAAAAAAGGGGCGTTAATTCGCCCTTTTTTAGTTTCCCATAACCCTAACAAAAATCCCTAAACGGAGAATCCGCCAGCAAACTAACCGCACCACTTTGATACTTAGCCTTTTGGCTAACAAATTTTTCGCGAATATTTGCATAAATTTTTTCTTTGCTGAAATTTAGCCCAAAATCGAAGTTTTCCAAAATGTTCATACCCAAAACTTCCGTTATTGTAATGTTATCCTCGTGCGGCGTGGCGAAAATTACGTCTTTAATGACAAATCCGCAAAAAATTGCATTAGGCACTATCCGCAAATCGCATAGCAAGCCTTTTTCGCTAAAACCCGCAATTTTACAGCCTTTTTCTTCTGTTATTTTATAGCCGTTCTTTTTTGCACGTTCTTTGGTTATAAGCGTGATAAATGCACCCGTGTCAAGCAATAAATCAATTGTTTTTACTGGCGTTCGTGAATCGTCTATTGTTGTCAACCGTTGTCAACGAAGTACGTATTTGGTTGTCTTTCACTTTAACTTTTTCTTTGCGAAAATATACTGAATTATAAGTCATCAACAGGAACCTCCGTAAAGCCGAAAACATTAATTGCACCAGGTATGTTAATGGTCAAATCCGCCGTTCGCCCGTCATACTTATCGTCCAGTTCATCGTAAATGCCCGTTTCAAGCCCAGCAAATGGTCTGTCCGCCTCAACTGCGACAATCCCAGATTCAAAAAAGCCAAATATCGGCCCACGAGTGTCAACCACATAAACCCATTTTCCCTCGTATTTATCCCAAATTTCGTCGTGTGTCAAGCGTTCGTTATTTTCCAATAGTTTGTACATAATACACCCCTTTCAAATTCTAGGTTCTTCCAACAAAGACATTATACCAAAAAAAATCCGTTTTTGCAAATAAACCTACCCCTCCCCCAAAAATTATGCTATAATCTTCTAGCAAGTGAAAAATAAAAAATGATACGGAGTAAAAAAATGCTAAAATTATCTGCCGAACAAAAAAAATTTTTTCGGCTGCTTTTAACAGTTGCGCCGCCTGTTGCAATGCAGGAAGTGCTAAACGCCAGCGTTTTTATGGTTGACACGCTAATGATTGGGCGGGCAATGGGCGTTTCGCAGGTGGCGGCGGTTGGGCTTGCCAACCAAATAACCTTTTTGTATATGCTAATGGTTTTTGGCATAATTAGTGCCTCGGGCGTGTTTAGTGGGCAATTTTTCGGCAAAGGCGACATCGTCAGTATTCACAAAATAATGGGCATCGGCTTTTTGGGTACTGGCTTTACGGCGTTTATTTTTTTTGTTGCAGGATTCTTCTTTCCAACGCAACTTATTTCCATTTATTCGCAAGACCCCGAAGTTATTGAAATGGGTGCAAACTTTTTGCAAATTATTTCGGTCGCCTATCTTATCTCGGCTATCACGATTACACGCAACGCCGCAATGCGTAGTATGCGGCAGACAAAATTTCCCATGGTAAGTACCGCTATTGCTTTGCTTGCCAACGTTACCATGAATTACTTTGCAATTTTCGTCTTCGATTTTGGGCTAACTGGCGTTGCTGTCGGAACGGTAATATCCCGTATTTTAGAGATTATTGCACAGGAATTTTTTATAAGGCACTACAAAATCGCCATTATTGCCCCCATTAAAAAATATTTTGACTTTGATATTGCCTTTTTGAAAAATTTTTTGAAAATCGGTGCGTTTATCATATTCAACGAGGTAACTTGGGCTGTAGGCACAAGCATTTACAACATCGCATACGGAATCGTCGGCACAGATGCACAAGGTTCTATTCAAATTTCGTGGGCAATGGTGAATATATTCCAAGTTTTTGGCAATAGTTTAGCGGTTTCCACAGGAATATTGGTCTCCAACAAGCTGGGCGAGAAAAAAAGCGAATTAGCCGAAAAATACGCACATTGGAGCATTATCGGCGGTATAACAATATGTATTATCATGGGCGGACTTTTAATAGCGTTTTCGCCGTTTTTGGCAAGTTTTTACAACCTAGAGCCGCAAGTGGAAAACGATGTTATTAACCTTTTAAGAATAGCGGCGGCAACAATGTTGTTCAGAACGTCCAATTTTATAATGATTGTGGGCATTTTACGCAGCGGCGGCGATACAAAATGGTGCTTTTGGCTAGAAATTATGACGGTATATTTAGTTGGCGTTCCGCTGGGCTTTTTGGGCGCGTTCCTCGGGTTGCCTGTTTATTGGGTTTTTTCGCTTGTTATGCTGGACGAAATTGTAAAGTCCATTTTTGCTCTTCGGCGGGTGCTTTCCAAAATTTGGGTTAAAACGATTGTTTGACGGTTGGCAAAAAATCTGATATTGTGATACAATGTAGAAAAGCGAAAAAATGGGGGATATTATGACAAAAGAGACAAAAGAGACAAAAGAGACAAAAGAGACAAAAGAGATAATTTCCGCACACGATAACGCAAAAATCAACGTTTTTACATACGAAACGCCCAACCCGAGGGCGATAATCCACATTATACACGGTTTTGGCGAGGGTGCTTGGCATTACAGCGATTTAGCAAGTTTTTTTGTGCAAAATAATTGCACAGCCATTGTGCATGATCAGCGGGGCTTTGGCGATATGTCCGAATTATCCACACGGGAAAAGCGGCGAAAACAGGGCATAATTCCAGGCTACGACTATTTTTTGCAGGATATAAAAACCATAAAAAAACTGATAAACAGCCGATATTCCGCTGTTCCCGTGATGTTGTACGGTCATAGCATGGGCGGCAACATTGCAATAAACCTCCTAATCAAGTTCCCGAGCGAAAGTTACAGCGGGTTAATTTTGGAAAGCCCGTGGTTGCGGCTTTTTAGCCCCGTGCAAACGGTGGTTACTCGGCTGGTTGCGGCGTTAAGCAGGATAATTCCCAATTTTACAATATCCACAGGGCTTGACCCTGCGAACATTGCCCGCAACATAGAAAAAATTGGCGCGTTAAAAACGGACGGAATTTACCACGGCAGAATGTCGCTGAAAATGTTCACGGAAATAACGGCGGCTGGCGAGTTTGCCCTACAAAATGCCGAAAAAATTACCTTGCCAACCTTGCTACTATGTGCAGGGCAAGATAAAATTGTTTGCCCAAATGCAATCCGAGAATTTGCCAGCCGTTCCGCCGAAAATGTCCGCCTAATAGAATACGCCGACGGCTACCACAATCTGCATTTAGATGCAGTTTCGCAGGTCGTGCTAAAAGATGTGGCGGATTTTGTGCTAGAAAATACCGCAAATACTACAAAAAATATTACCAAACAGGAGGAAACCGCATGATTACAGTAGTTTCAATGAACCCGTGCATAGATTTAACATTGTTTATTCCAAAGTTGACAATCGGCGGCAGCCACCGAGTTACCCGCACTCGCAGCGATTACAGCGGAAAAGCCGTTAATGTTGCACATTGCCTAAAAAATCTGCAACAGCCCGTAAAATTATTGGGCTTTAACTTTGCAGAAAACGGGCGTTTTTTGGCGGAATCGCTGGATAATGCGGGAATATCCCACGATTTTATCAATGTAGTGGGCAGTATTCGCACCAACACGAAAATATTTGAAGAATCCACGGGCGAAATGACGGAAATCAACCAAGAAAGTGCCGCCGTTTCCGCAAGCGAGTTGGCGGCGTTAACGGAAAAACTGCAAAATCAAGCCGCAACGGCAATGATTTTAAGCGGCAGTTTGCCAACAGGTGCAAAACCCAGCACTTACGCCGATATTATACGGCAAGCGAAAATTCCCGTAATATTGGACACATACGGGCAACCGCTAATTGACGGCTTGGCGGCGGGGGCGTATCTAATAAAGCCCAATTTGCAAGAACTAGAGCAAACGCTACAGCAAAAATTGCCCACGCAAGCGGAACAAATAGCCGCCGCACAAAAATTATTGCGGGAATATCCCAAAACAAAGGCAATTTGCCTTTCTTTGGGGGCAAAAGGGGCATTTATGATTGGCGAAAACGCTGTATTTTTCGCTCCGCCGCTGGATATTCCGATAAAAGGGGTGCAAGGTGCAGGGGATTCGCTTGTGGCTGGGCTTTGCGTGGTTTTGGCAAATTTGGTAAATGCGAAAAATGCGAAAAATGCGGAAAATGGCGAAAATTTGGATAATCCGCCGCTATCAGAAATGCTAAAATCCGCTGTAGCCGCCGCCTGTGCCTCGCTTATGCAAGATGGCTCGCTTATGGCGGCTTTTGCGGATTATGAAAATATGCTGCCGAAAGTTGTGGTTGAAAAAATGAATTGAAAACGCCTATAGTGAACGGGCGACCGACTCGCCTACGTACACTTAGGCTAAATCGGAATGGGAAAACGGGCGACCGAGGACGGTCGCCCCTACAATATGCGTCCCCGTAGGGGCG
>JGI24700J35501_10930252_pt1 | contig 12451 bp, 15 predicted proteins | sample TergutTh196P1_FD_35501 | JGI IMG/M metagenome (IMG submission 35501) | reverse complement strand
AATACATACCAACCATTAGATACATTTAGTTGTGTTATAGACTGTTCTTTTCCTACTTATCAGTTTTGCACACACAACGGGGATGACTTTTCCTAAAATTCTAGCTAGAAGTTTAATATTCATTTGAAATTGCTGGAGCAAGTTATGGTATTGACACTGAACTTTACTAGTGTTCATAATATTTTATTAGTTCACATTCCAGATGGTTTGTACTTTATAAATATACACTGAACATGCTCTATATAATTTGTCTTCTTCTTCCTCTTCTTCTTCTATTAGCTTGTTACCCTGTCAGGCATTGGATTGTAACAGCCAGATCCAGAACACTTTCCTGTCCTTCGCCAACCCAGTCACTTCCAGCAACATCTTTCCCTTTTTCCTCATCAGCTTTCACATGTGCCCTTTCATTCTATCCTTGGCCTTCCTCTTCTCTGCATACCCTCAACTCTTCTTTCCCATACTTGCCTAAGCTTCCTGCTGCTATCCATCCCAATGAGGTGCCCCAACCATCTCATTTCCCTCCTGTCGACCACTGTAGTAACTGGCTCTTGATTTAGTAGTCCTCTAATTTGGCTATTTCTAATTCTATCTCTTCTAGCTTTCCCCACACATTTCCTTACATACCTCATCACTGTGCCTAAAATCCTACTTTCATGTTTTCTTAACATTATCCAACTTTCTGAGCCACTAAGAAGTGTGCAGAGATAAAATATTTTTTCCATTTTAATGTTATCACTGCTTTCCTTCTTCCCTTCTACTGTGTGATTTGGTAGTAAACTTGGTTTGCTTTTTGCACTCTATTATTAATTGCTGTATCAATGTTCCCAATCACACTTTTTACTGTGCCGAAGTATTCAGTCTCCTCCACTTGTTGCATCTTTTCACCCTCCCACTTTTTGTTTCAGCTTCTCTCTATTCCTTCTGTAATATCCACTGTTTTACTCTTTCTTGTGTTGATTTACATGTTTCTCTCCCTACAAGCACTGGCCCATTCTATCACAGTAGATCACACAGACAGTGTGATTCCCACCACAAAGCTCTATGTAGCCTACGAATGACATTCTGATTGTATGAAAACACTTCGGCAAAAACCTACAAAGAACCCCATATTTACAGAAATCCTATTGCAATTGACAAAATTCATTCCAGTCACCATACAATTAAAGAAAATGAAATACACATATTTTGACAAAATACACCATGTTAAATGACTAACATTTCAAACAATAAAACACAATGTGGAAATTTTTACAGCTTGAAGCTACACAATATCAAAGGACCTATACCTACCTTTGGCCTATTTGCAAGGGTTTCCAGGACAGTGATCAGAGACTGGATATTTACGAAACATGAGGAGCACTGGCAGTCCAAAGAAAAAGGCAGGCTAAGGGCTCTTTTAAAAGACCCATGCTAAAAGAGCTAAATAATTACTCAATTTGAGCCAAAACCAGCTAAGAATATTGACAGGGACGTTAACACAGCACTATCATCTAAAGAGATGTCCATTCAAACTGGGGCTGGTATGCAGTCGTGGGTGTAGCAGATACAAACAGGCAACTGAAATGGCACCACACATAACTTTGTGCCCATGGGTCACTGGCAACATGAAAATTTACGTATCTAGGTCAGTATTTTATGAAACCAGGTGACTCTGAGGACATCTCCATCAATTGGATACTGCACTTTGTTCAAGAGACAGGACTGCTGAATGCGTGAGCAAAAGGGCTGCACAAAAGATCAATAATGTTCAAAGTGCATGGATCACTATCATGCCCGCCCTTCTGTACTCTGTTCTTTTCTATTCTATTCTAAGTTAAAAAATAAAGAGGGTAATTAATTCCTGAACTCACCTTTGAGTAAGTGAATCTGGGGTCATTAACAGACTTAAGTAATTCATTTGCTGTGTCTTGCAGTTCTTTGTTATTACCACCAATTTCTTTTGCTGAGCTTGGTACCCAGTCAGAAGTACTATCCCTGCAAAAGAAAAACCTGGACATAAAATATGTGTATATGGATGACATTAAAGCTAATAAAGAGTACATAAAATTCAGAACTCAACATAAACAACATTAATACATTTTGCAACATATCCATCATGCTATCAGATACAGTATCATTTAGATTATATTCCTTGCCTGACAAGCGCTCAAACAGGAATGAAATCCACATACTTAAACATTTTTTATTTTTATATTGCACCGCAATAATGCAATTTACTGTTCTCTTGATAACAAAATGACATATTGACTGATGAATAAAAGTAAATTCTATGATTAATCCCTCCCAGCACAAAAATAAATGAACTCAAAAACAAACTTAACAAATCCAAAATTAAAACTAACATAACCCGAATCTTCTGCGCTGTGGTACCATCCAAACTACATGGCACCACATTCCAGAAGACAGTAACCTCTAGAGAACTTGACTGACAGAGTTACCATACAGAAACAAAAGAGTCCATCTAGAAGATGGCAATCCATAGACAATTCATGTTTACAACAGTAATTTTCACAGCTAGATAGAGAGATGATAAAAACTTTACACAAGCTTCATCAGTATTACAACTCAAACCAGCAGAGTGTGATGAAAACTGACTGATAAATCACCTGTGGTAGGTGCCTGAACAAAGTAGAAACAGCCTCATATGTACTGCATAATTGTAAGGCCCCTGCACAATGTAATTTCAGAGCTCATTTCATGAACCCCAACTGATTACAACAAAACACGTATTAGGAAACTACTGCAGTTTATTTATTAGAGCATCATTACTTAACCCAATGCATGGGAATGTCCAGCGAGGGTCCATACTTGGCATAACCAGTCGTATCCACATCCATATCATTTGTATTTAATTTTAACTAATAATTCACAGATGGTAGGAAAGTAACCCCTCTGTTGATGTATCACCTATTATCCTAAAATTTTCCCTTCCCACTCCCCCCACCCAAATAATGGAGGGCTGAAAGAGTGATAATGCACATTTACACAGCTACTCCACATATAGCTGCAGGCTACTTAAATGCTGACAAATAGTGTTAATGGTCATACACAGGAAAATCACAACTGTATACCAGTTCATACATTCAACTTACAGTTTGTGTTCACTGGCCTCCAAATATTCCTGAGCCCATTTTGGACCAAATCCTAATTCAAACACTTCTTCTCCTTCAGTCCCACCACCCTTCATACCTACAACTGCTGATGCATTCCATATTTCTTCCTCATGTGGCTGTTCCTATGGGCAGAAAACTCGAAATTAACTATTTATATGCAGAATTCCAATTACTAAATTACCAAACTGCAGTACCTAATACAAAGTGATACAAGTCTTTAATGGCAACTTTGTTATGCTAGCTAGACTGAATAGTCTGTTTCGTTTTCATGTCACAGATGCAGAAACAAGCCTCAAGTTATGCACCTTCATTCATTAAACTCCAACTGTAACTACAGAACCTCAAATGAAAATCAGCCACTTACAATGATGATGGTATGATAACACAATTACAACTATCAGCTAAAGCAAATTATAATGGTGATCAGAATCTTCCATGCTCTTACATCAAAATGCTTTCCAGATTCAAGATATTGCTCAGCCCATATAGAATCCTCAGGTGCAAGTCCATCACGGGCCAGAGCTGCTACACCTGGTGCAGGGATAGGTGCATGAAGAGTAACTGCTGATTCAATTTCACGCATCTCCTGAAGTAATGAGTCCATACGGAAAGTTTGGGGAGAGGGGCCAAGAGTCTCCTCCAAGAATTGCTGAACCAGCTATAACAAACGAACAAAACTGACAGAATAACAGATTACCCTACTACAAGAGTCCTTCTTATTACAAGTGTGTACAAAAAATTAAACATGCATCAGTCATTAGGACACTTACCAGCCCACATACCTCTCTAGAAAGAAGAAAAAGGTACATTAATGGGACCAGAATTAAAGTTAGTCTAAACAATATGTCACTGGAGGCCACCACAATGCACTGTTCTAACTCTATGCAGTCAATCACAAGAACATGGTACATATGAACACTCATAAAGCAGAGGCACCTGTAATGCCACATTCTTTTTCTGTCCTTAATTTTGATGTACGTAACAGACCTTGTCAAAATACTCAACCTGTGTTACGGTAATATGGTTGTTGTTTGAAGAATAACAACTACATTATTACCTGATCTGAGTCTGTGTTTGAAAAGCCATCACCGTGTGGAAATGGATGACGAAGCCCTTCTTCCTTTAATCCTCTGTCCTGCACAAAATGTGATGTCAACCTAACTAATGAATTTGTTCCACCACAGTCACCTTCTACCAAGTCGCGCAATGCCATTATGCCTGGAATTAAATGTGAATTACAGATACATTATCAATTATAGTGGTAAATGTATTTCACAGTTACTTGGATTTCCAAGGATTCCATACCATTCACAAGAATGTGTTTACTGCTCCAAACAGACATACTTCAACAGTTAACAAATCGTCACAAAATATTACATCACTGACACAGCGAAAATAACATGACTCCTGACACCAAATCCATCATGACTATAACGATGATCGTACATCATTAACAATTAAAAAGGAAAGTGTACATCAATAAAACTGACAGTCATTTATACTTAATATAGACCTTCAGCCGTCTCTCACCTTTGAAAACATGCAACTGTAGGGATGTAAGTAAATATATGCGAAGGTGACGAAGCAAACCTCAAGATCTATGCAGTCATTTTTAATCAATCACAACTTCCCCAACCTTTTATTTTTTTTAACAGGTTTACAATCCGCACGGCATGCTTTCCCTTGCGAACACTATCGTCACCATCGTCACAGACTATCATTGACAGCAAGAAACAGAGCATGGTTGGCGTAAGACGTTAGTATCATGGAACAGGGGTTAAAAGCACGGATAATATACAAATCGTTTTTAACCTTACACAGCGAGATGACTGGCCTTCGGTACAGTTTCTAGTCGTAATTTAGGTTCTAGACATTGAACTCACATTATAATACATGGAGCAGACATTTAGGTCTGACCTATACATTTCTGCAGCCAAGCATAGTGTTTTATAAACTTTCAGGTAGCCAACATACAAAAATTAGACACAATGCATCCAATTAAACTGACACGACAGAAAGTTCTACTCTGTCAAACTGTAACTACATACCACGATTTGTCGCTCACACACAATCGCGTGTCATTACGAAGCTACAGCATAGAGCAAAAGCTAGTCTGAGTAATTATAAGTACTTCATTCAAGGAAAAAACTTCAGTAACCCTTACAGTTACATGTGAATAAATAGAATCAACCGCCCAGCAAATCACACAGCAGCACCAAGCAGTGATACATGGAACATATGATCTGAGCATGGAGCAGTGGTCCCTGGTTGTGGTACTCACGTGGTTCTTATGTTCGCAGATTGGGTTACGATGTGAACGAAGATGGCTGCGTGGAGTTCGTTGGGAAGGGTAATCAAAGGAGGGAGTTTGTTACAGTTTGTTGGAAGTTCACGGCTAACCAGTTTCAATGTAGCGTTAGGTAAAGAAAGCAGATTTGAAGTACGTTATAAAATAATATGTTTGTGGATTCAGTAAACTGAATTTCATTAAAAATTATTCATTGAACCCTGTTGTCAAATGAATGGGGTTTGGAAAGCAAATATTTGGTGAAATTTTGAGTTTGTCACGGCAGTAACTATGAAAAATTGTGTTGGTGTTGTGCTGCCATGTATTCTGGTAAAAGTGTACAGCGTCACACTCCAGAAGACGACACTGTAAATGTTAATAATGCAAAATATGAAGTAAAACCATAAGCGGAAGGGAGGATAATACAAAGCAGGAAACACTGTGACAGTTCTTGATATGTGCCTGTCGTTAAGGGGTAACATTCTTTGAATATGAATATGGCACTTAATTTTACCGTGTATTAATATAGCGTTTTTGCATTGACAATTGCTGATATAGTGCCTAATTTATGGTCACCCGTTGTGACTTGTTCTTGTTCAGCAGTACAAAGATGCATGAGTGGTGGACATGGGCCTCGTTTAATGCCGCTCACCCCATCCCGGTGGCAGTGGCACAAGTTCAAAGACACAGCACATTACTACTTTATGGTGGGCCTCATCCCTGTTGGACTGATTGTCTTCTATGCAAATGTATTTATTGGGCCTGCCAAACTAGCTGAAATTCCAGAAGATTATGAACCGAAACACTGGGAATACTATAGGGTTGGTATCCAAAGGGATGGAAAATGTTTGTTAGTTGCAACTTGTAGTATGTGAATAGGCTACTTATTCTCTTGATTGTTTGCAGCATCCCATTACACGTTTCATAGCACGTTACCTTTTGGCCAACCCTCAGCAGGAATATGAAAAATTCTTGCATCAAATCTATGAAGAGGATGAGAAAGCAAAGATAAGGTGGTATTATTGAACTCAGTAATTAAAATTGGGGAATATTAACTGGTAGTGCTTAAAACTGAAAGAATCATTCTGTTTCAGACTTCTTGAGAAGAAAATTCGTTTAAAGATGGCTGAGCGACACGATTACCAGGGCTACTATACACGTCCATTTGACGCAAAATATCACAGGATATCCAAAGAAGCTGCCGAGTACCTTCGTTCCCTTCGTGGAGATTAAAATGGAGTTAATTTTTTGTAAAAATGTAGTTGCACTGTAAGATTGGAATTGTGTAATATACTAGTGGATTAAATAAAATATTTCAAGGATTAGTTGTAATTTCTTTATACAGAGATGCAAGTGTAGAATGCATGAGCTGTATAAAAGTGTTCAGAAAGCTCCAGTCTGCAAATGTAATTCTTTTCATCCTGTTTAGGAGCCTCATGACTTGTAGTCCTCACCAAATATCACTTACCTGATCAACTGAAGGACAAAATGGGCAGAACAAATGGTATATATGGGGGAGAAAAGAAATGAACACAGGGATTTGGTGTGAAAACTGTAAAAGAGACCACTTGGATAGAAAACCTATGCACAGATGGGAGGTATTAGAATGGACCATAAGCATAATAACCCAAATATGTGTGAATGTACAATTCTTGTGTGCTTTTGATGCAAAGACTGCTCATTAATTACATTCTGTGTTGAATAATAGGATATATGAATAGTGAATGACATGAGACAAAGCAGATATGACTGCCCGGAGAAAATGAAAAAAAAATCTCATATAAAACCTTAGTAAATACAGATGGCCTCCACCAAGGCTAGAGCCTGGAATTCCCAAACAATAGACATCAACTATAACCCACTCTGACACCTGAGTTCAATGCTGTTAGTTCAAGAACTCGCATGCTCAAATTAACGAAGATCAGGTCTCCACTTGTTTGACTACTACTAATGCTTTGGAAATTACTTGCAGAAAGCTGCTAAAGTGTCTAACAGCTGGCAGCAGAATGATCTTTTCTCAATGTTACTACTAAAAATATGCAATGGCATTTCACATGTCCTATATTCATCTAGCTGTATGTGTACAATAATGCTATGGGTTGCCAGCTTTTGATAAAACTTGGCTCTGCTATGAGTGAAATTTATTGACCAAACTGAATTCTGGACATTGGACAGTATGGATCATCACATTTTAATATAAATGTATTAAATGCAAAGTGGCTGAAGATATTTTGCTCATAAAACTATGGTCAGCAGTGTTGCCCACACTGTGTCATGCTGTGAAATTTTCTTTGTATCTTTTCTGTGACATAACCAATACTCTCCATTTCATGTGCTGGAAGAGGAGCAATCAACACTTGCAAGTATGAGAAAACGTCAATAACTGTATATAAGAAGCATTTTTCTGTTTTGGGTGTAGGGCTTTATTTCAAAACAACTTTTGCAGTACATTATAATATTATCCCAAGGACAGAAAAATGACAACATTCAATTGTTTTTATCCACATACTGTACAAATTACTTGTGCTTGCTGCATAATATGCATCAGATATAGCAATATATTTGTTCACACCATCTAATATATAACACAGCTGCTTCAATTAGTTACTCCAGTTTGGGTGGACATACCCACAGTTAACACGACAGAAAGACAGAAATGAAGTATGACCTACACCCCATTTTTTTCCTTGACAGACACAAAAGTTCACTTTTATCGCAAATCCGGCCAGAAAAAATCTTTTCATCAGACCATGCTTTTTATTTCATTTGAGATGCCAGCTTGTGACATGCTTTCTTTTAAATCTATCATTCATATTCCTGAGTTCTTCCTTCTAACGACCCAAAGATTTCTTGCTCTTTTTTTAATATTATATATTTATTGTTCAAAATTAAAAACTCCAAGGCTACCAGTGAATTAAGTACAACATTGAATAGGTTATTAATCTGTCTTACAGAATCACCTCCCACTGTTGAAACCAGACCCTTCCTTGTTAATATTATACATGGCTATGAAACATGAAAAATCTGCATACGAATCAGACCCTGCTTGAACATTTGTTGTAAGAAATATCTTAAATCAGTTGGTGGACAAATGAGTTTTTATATTACATTTCAACAGTGACGGTGAAACAAAGACTGATCTAGCATCTAATTTTCACATTCACCTCTCTAACATGCTATTATACAGTACATATGTGTAGGAAATGTCAAAAACAAACTTTTTTTTTAACCACCAAAATCAACTGCTCTTTAAGGGAATATTGCATAGATTAGTGAAGAAAACTGTGGCTCCACTTATTAAGGATCAATATCAAAGAACAGTCAGATAAAATAGTTACCAACCGTTTAAATCAACACTATATGGTGCTCACCTTCCGGCCCATCACCATCAAAATATTAGCAATATAATACAGATGCCAATTTAGTATACACAGCAACTTCTAACTGAATTATGCTCAGTCTGGAAATCTTCCCCTATAGAACTCAAAAACCTACAACAAACTTATTGGAATGTTCTGAAAAGTAACAAATTATGGGGGAGATCATTTCCACTTCAGCACTTACACAACTTCAAAAGTGGTTCTGCTTGACAGCTGATTATTGTGTCATACTGCAACACTTATATGCCAGCACTCAGTAATTTGAAGCTAATAGTTATCACATTAAAGAATTTCAAGATTACTTCCCCCCCCACAATCCCATAATTCAGGACGTTATAGCAATAATCAGTGCCACATATTTCCATTTGAAAATGACTCAACAGCAAACTCCTTAAGGATATGTTAGAAGTGAACATGGAATACTAGGCTTACTTCACTTCATGGCATTTACTATGGATTAATCTTGACATTCACGGGCATGAAGCAAGATTGTAAAGGACAAGTGTCCATTTTATCATGTCCCTGAACACTGTAGCTGACATGTGATGTCCTAGCATATGCAGACCTAATGAAAAGCTGTCACGCTCAAGGACAAGATAAAAGGGTCATCCTGTACTTAAAAAAAACTGCATTCAACATCTCATTTTTAGTTTTAATCTCTCTGCTACAAGCATGATGTCCAATTATATTGCTGTTTCTCAATACAGTACCAATATTGGACAGTGACAACTGTTCACACCACTCTTGCGACAGATACGCGGAAAACTTCCCGATCTTCATCAACCATAAATCCGTAAGCCAGATACAACGAAGATAAATATGTGTTTTTTCATGTGGTACATATTTTTATTCTAATAATAAAAGCCTATATACTGTACTTGTTTTAAAATTCCATAAATATCTTTTTTTAATTTGTGTGTTCTTTGTATGTGCACTGTTGTAATGTTTTTTAATACATACTCTAAGTGTGTTAGTTAACTCCTGCAAGCCTAAATCATCCTAAGTAGAACAAAAATATGCTGCAAAGCTCCTTACTACAATGCTGTTTCCTTTACCTATATGAATACGGTTAAGTTTCAATTATTATCTGTCCCACACCATAATAAAACGTGGCTTGCAAGTAAGTGTACACTTTGTGTGAGACCATCACGTGTAGATTAGTTTAGTCATATATCTATATATATGTAGTTTATTTTCACACAAGTGCAAGTATGGAAAAGTGTAACGCATAAAACATTTTCTTTTAAAAAGAGCTCAATACTACAGTTGCCTCATTTGAGGTTTTGTGTCTGGAGCATTAGAACAAATTCATTCTCCTTATTTCCGTTTACTTTTTTTTTTTTTGCACTCAGAAGCACAGTTTACAGACAAGTGTGCGGTTGCAGTGGTCAAACAATGTCTCTGCCAACACCAACACGAAAAATACTGTTACATATTGCTTTTAAGAAAATACTAAAAACTAAAAAACCAACTCGTTTGATACATAATCTGTTTACACATGATATGCATATTTCAGTTTCTTATTCTGCAATGACCTTTTGTAACAAACCTATTTCTTCTCAATTCATGTGTACATCTGCGAGTTCAATTACAGGAAATTCTTTTACAAATTTCATGAGACTGTAAGTTTCACAAATGCACAGCTAACCTCACACCAAAAGAAGCTGTAATTTCTAATTATACTTGTAATAATTAATATGGATAAAGTAAAATAAATATTTGTTAAGATACAAAAATTAAACAACTGCTGTAGCAGATCTTAACTTCTAGAAGTTAAGTAGAATCTCTGAAAGAAATGGTCCCATTCCTGAGACAAACTAAAGCATAAGACCAATCAAGGATGTAGCAAAGCATGGGAACAAAAACTGAACCTCTGTACTTTTGAAGGAAGAAGCAGTAACTAGTTTTGAGCAAATTAAGATGGAATGTTGCTTCTTACTCTCCAATGTGTTAATACCCCAAAAAATTACAGAATTCTGATCAATCCTACCAGTCGCATCCTTGGAGTGTACGGTACTCCAGCTTCTAGAAGTTAACTTCCATTACATATAAGGTATCTAAGAGTACAAAAATTCACCATGTACATCCAAATTCCAGGTTACTACATGTACCCTACGCATAAAGAATTAGTAATACTCATTTTTGCACGATTAAAACTATACACAGCTATAAAAATAACATCAGAATGATCAAATCTTACCTCAACCTGCCATTTATGAACAGCTTTTCAGTGAAAAGTGACTATAAAGCTAAGGTTTCAGTGAAGCTGCCACACATTCAACAAAAAATCACCTGAAACTGGCATGATCTTGAATCAAAAGTATGGAAACTTAATATTCAGCATCAGTGATGGTATAAATTTGTTAACACAATAGGTAGCATGGTTGAAACTTATACATAATTGTTGCCACACCCCTTTGTTGCATAGTTCTATTATTATAATACACAGTGAGGAGGAGCAATAAATTTGGTACCCTTCATGGAACACATTTAACTGTGTTCAATAACAGCTTTATGGCACGAAGTATGTCCATTCCAGGTGGACCCTCATTCCAAGTTTAAAAACAAAAGTCAACAAAATGCTGTAATATACATACAAATGGGAGGGATGTGACAGAAGTATTATAAAATCTTATATAAATTAAGATTTGTGCAAAAGGCAGTAAATGGTTATGTTAATTCTTATTACAAGCTCATTAAAACATACAGACAAAATAATGCTATTGAGAAAAGATGAAACAGCAGCTCCCAGCACATTAACTAATATCCTGCTAACATACCTAGGGGGAAATCTGACGTTTCACTTATACAGGGAAACAACAAGTTCTCAGTTTTTACATTACCCCATTAAATGCATTGCACAGTTACTATGACGGTCATTTTCTACACAACTCGACTAACAAAGTAAAATTACAGTTAAAAAAATATATATTACAGGTCTTTACCTAATTCAAATGAACCAACCTTGGATTCTCACCCTATTTTCATACACAGCAATGATGTAATGGAACTACTACATGGAAAGAAACGTGAAACAGTGAATGTTTCATTGTTCCAAAATAAAGTGTAAAGATGCTAAAAAAAAAATTAACTTAACTGCCATTTCACATGGTACTGATTTTATAATATAATACTAATCGCCACTGGGAACCAACAAAACCACAAAAAGTATGTCATCTGCAATATCAGTGATCAATCTATTCACTAAACAAAAACAATCCTCATATAAAAAGGTCCATAACTGCAAAATTACAATTTCACATGATCACACTAGATAAAAGTATGGCTGCATAATTGTGGTGCTTAGTGATTGGTCAGAAACAAATTTAAATACATTATTAATTATGACTTGCCAAACTCTAAAAATGTGGGCAAAAGCAAGTATTTTTTTTTGCTTCCACAAGAAAGGACATTGTATTTATTTTTTGCACAGGACTGAATCCAATTGTGTCTGAAGTATATCAATGTGTTTATGAGAGACATACCTGGTAGTAAAGTCGAATTTTAATGGATACTTCATCCAGACATTGGGCAGACCAGCTATGTCCATAGGCAGTACACATATTCCACCTAAACACACAAACTGAACTTTATTAGACGTTTCATCCAGACACTGGGCAGACCAGCTACGTCCATAGGCAGTACACATATTCCACCTAGACACACAAACT
>JGI24700J35501_10930253_pt1 | contig 12453 bp, 9 predicted proteins | sample TergutTh196P1_FD_35501 | JGI IMG/M metagenome (IMG submission 35501) | reverse complement strand
ACTTTGGACATAGGTGTTTTGGGTTATATCGGTATACTTTAACATAAGTAACACCCTCCCGAAGTCTGGCACATTCCTCCTGGGACACCCTGTATATGTGCGTTTAAGGATTCGTACTGTACCGTTCGTATTTCCTGGCTGATGGTAAAAGTTGGATGTAGATCTCTGCATATTGCCATTGAGCAGTTCCAAATTTTTATGAAAAGCAATCAGTTAAATCAAAACTTAAGAGTGTGTATGAAATTTTGCCCATGTTTTATGCATTTTTGCCTGATGTGGAAAGAGTTTGGTGCAGATTTTTTTTATTCATTGGTTTATAGAATGGGTTTGTGTGAATGGCACAAGGACAGTCATGCTTTCCTTTTGGGCATGATTGAATTTGTGTCTGTAGTTTCCATATTTGTGGGTCTGATTTAGTTGAAATTAGTGATTGGCATGCAACTTCCAGATATTTTGGTTCACTTATTTCCTTTTTCATCACGTTAAAGTTAACTTTTTCCATATCCAGCCATGTTTAATTGACTTTAATCGCCAAATATTCGTTCCCTCCAACAAATTTTTCTTTTCAGATCGCTTTTGTCTATTCACCTATAATACATTTAAATTTCTTTCAGGTTCTTGGTGTATGTATAAAAAAGTTCCTGCATTTCTTCATGGTATTTTGTCTTATTTCCTCCACTTTTCTCATTTTCCCCCATTTTTTCCTTGCTACATATTCTATATGCTTCTCTTTTTTCCCTTTATTCTTTGGTGAAACCTGGATTATTCAGTTTTTCTTTATTCCAATTTTGGCTAATTTTCGTTATTTTCTGTTTTTGTTTCACTGTTGCTAAAATGTGATACGTATCACAGTTTGGACCTTGCATGGATTTAACTTCTTTGAGGATAATCTTCTGTTGATGAAAACATTTATTTGATTTTTTACCATTGTACCAGGTATAATCCATGTCTCTTTTTGTATTTTATTATATTTGTATTTTTGTACTCAGTACGAACTTCATTCTTTTGTGCAAATTGTATCAATTTCTGCTAATTTCTACATGTCACATCATGTAGTGTATACTTCCCAGCCACTTAGTGATTACTAATTTCTTTTCGCACTTTTGCATTAAAATCTCCCATTAACATACGCCGAAAAGCACCAGGGGTAGATGGAATAAAGGCAGAAATTTTACAGAAAGTGGTTCCAGCTTTATGGAGGAGGATGTGGTTTAATTAAGATTATATGAAGTAAGGAAGAAATACCCATAGATTGGAAGATGGGAATTGTATGTCCAGAATGTAAAGAGGGAGATGTGAGTAAATGTGACAATTACAGGGGAATAATACTTTTAAGTTTTATATACAAAGTACTATCAAGTATAAGTAATAGAATATGCAGAAAGAATAATTTGTGATCATCAAAATGGATTCAGAATGAAAGGGTAACAGTCAGTAATGTACAGATATTTAGACAAATAATAGAAAAGGCATGTGAGTGTAATGTACAGATACAAATACTGTTTATAGATTTTAAGCAACCATTTCTTAGTATTTAGAGACATTAAAAGTTAAAAATATTGCAACTACAAGGATTCCCAGTAAACATATAAAATTAATAAAGATAACACTTGAAAACTCGATCAAAGGTAGTTGTAGAGTACATGACAGAAAGATTTAAAGTTAATGTGGGAGTAGAATGTGATGCATTGTCAGTCATTTTTGTTTAACTTAATACTGGATTATATTTTAAAGAATTAGATTTTTGGTAAATATATTAACTAAAATGGTACAGATTGATGCATATGCGGATAATGTGGTCATAATATGTAGGAATCTCTGTGATGGAAGAAGCATTTTAGGAATTAGATGATATAGCACAAGAAATAGGATTGCTAATTATTAAAAAAAAAAACAAAATGTATGAGGGTAAATAAGGAAGCACACAACTGTTGTAAGCAGATAACAGTAGGAGGGAATGGGTTTGAGAGAGACTGTTTTCCTGATTTAGGTTCAGTAATAAATTGTGAATAGTGATGAATGGGTTGGTTGCCTTATAATATTAGAAATTTCTTGTCGATGATAGTCTCTGAATTAAAAAAGAGTGGATCGCCTTGCATTTTTTCATTTTGTAAATTGTCAGAATAGTGGTGATGGTAATGGTAGGACTTTGTTAATTTGTGAAATGTAGGCCCTGTGATTTTCATACACATTGTACACCAGTCTAAATGTTATTGACATTTTTAGCTGTTTGTATATTTTTTTGTGTGTTACTGCAGATGTGTTATTTGTTTACAGTACTTGTGTGACATTTTTTAATCATTTTATGTCCACAAAGTATTGCAGATGAATGTTTCTCTTTAACTGAATACATAAATGTGTTGAAGACGGTGTGGTAAGAGATGACTTAACCCTAGGGTTGCACAAATCACTGGTGACGAAATATGGTGGTACCTAATATTTGTGGGTGATGAGTGTGGAACTTAATGTCCTCTATCTGGCACTAGAATTTTGAGATGGCTTCTAGATTTTTGGAAAATTTGTACACACCTGACAGCTGCTGAGATAGCAGCAGAAGGTTATATTAGCTATCCTTATTACAGACACTGGTTACATATTTTCGTACACTTGGGGGCATGATAAATATGTTCATCATCTGTTTTAGGCCAAGACAATAAAATAGTATAACAAAGTCTAATTGGTATTGATAATGTGTGCACTACGTAAGTTAATTTTTTGAATTTATGTGCTTCAGGTAAACTGGCCCATGCTGATCTGGATGAGCGTGCTTTAGATGCTCTAAAGGAGTTTCCTGTTGAAGGAGCATTGAATGTCCTTACTCAGTTCTTAGACTCAAACTTGGAGCATGTTTCTAACAAGTCTGCATATCTGTGTGGAGTGATGAAAACATACCGGCAGAAGAGTAGGGCAGGCCAGGGTTCTGGTTCTGGTACTGTGGCCAAGGCCCCCGATGAGGATAAAATAAAGGTGATTGTTAGTATATTAAAGTGTGTTCTTGTATCACTTTTTTAATGTGCACGCTGTGAACTCAATTTCCGAATTGTAGCTGTGTTGTATGGATTCAGTTCACAAACAGATTTTAGTTTTGTTGTATGTTTATGTATGTGAGGATTTTGCTTGGGTGCTGGAAGTTACAGGCAGGTAATGAGTTCCTTGATTTCGCTTTAGTGCAGCTTGAAAATTTATGTCACATTTTGGATTTATTTAGTAATTTTTGGTTTACTGCAGTTGACATAGATGTGTGATAATTTTTGGTATAATGCGATTTGGCATGACAGTTCCAGGCTGCACATGTCTTTGTTGGAGGATAGCAGAATGTGCATCATTATCATGCCATCAATCCCATGTGTGGATTATGTTAGTGATTTAATTCTGCGGCTGATATAGTTCCACCTTCAATGGCATTGGCTTCTGTTACCAAAATGAGTGTTACACATTTACGTCACGTAGTGCAATCCAAGTGAAAAATCGGCCAAAGACAACCGGTATTTTAGAGCAATTATTCTAAATAAACCGACTTCAAAAACGTGAACAAGTTTTTGACAATAAGCCATAATGTCATCTTTGTTCATATTAGCATAAGTACAGTTTGTGATGATACTGCGGGTAGAATTACAGGAAGTACTATGTTAGGAACTACTACAGTCCTGTTAGAATGAACCGAACCAAATACTGGATTTCTCTTACATTTTTATTGCGTTAGAAATAAATAAAGATATTGTATAGAAAACTTGTATGCTATGTAGCAATGTAGAGATACCGTATTTACGGTAGATATGTATTCTTCAGGTCCATATGTCCACTAGTTGTAGTCATACACTGTATAGGATGAGGTCAATCCCCAGACCCCCAGGGAGTACACTTTGTAAATGGGAATTTTCCGTTTGATTTGCGCAATGTTTTTTGGTAACAACCCTGGCATAAAACAAGACCTGCCAGTAGTTTCTTTTGGCCGTTACGAGCTACAGTAAAGTAGGTGTGTGTATCTAGTTGGCCATGGTTGCGAAGCTTAAGTTAGTACATATTGTTCATGAATTGTCAGAAGATTAAATTACAATTTGGCATGTGTGCAGTTATCAAAGTATTGTGTATTAGTGACTTTTAGTTTTGTTGTCTCATGGTATTGAAATGAGGCAGTGTTATGAATTTTAATATTGTCCGGTGTTAAGTCCTGTGTGGCTTCACAGTATCTTTTGGTGTGTTCTGCTTTGTAGAGTGGGCATTAAGATGTGAAAATTATGTCTTCAGTAATATTGGCATTGAAGAGAAAGTAACATCACATTTTTTTAAGGATTGCTTTTATGTACATAAGAACTGGAATGTATACAAACTACAAAAAAAAAGATTATGGTTTTCAGTGCCACTTGAGTTCTGTATGTCTTATGCATGGTTAACCTGAAAATGAATTGTATATCTCCCCTGCCAATGCATATAGCAGCTAATAGTTCCCCTTTGTAGTAGACGAGAATGATGGTAAGGGGGATTCAATTGGTATTATGTACTACCTTTTAGTGGGAAAACGTAATGCGACATGGAGTGCAGCTGGGTTGTTATACATAATGCTGAGGGAGCGTAGATTAATAATGCGTCTTCAGCTAGGCTTTGAAAATGGAAGCTTTTTTTGTGGTTCCTACCTGCTGAAATTCAGTGCGTGTCAAATGGGTATGTTTGTAACGTTTTAGTATAAGCTGAGCACGTATATTTGTGAGAGACTTATTTCAAGCTGTCTGTCTATGTGGGAGGGTAGCTGCTGTTAATATTTCAGAAAAAATGAGGAAGATAATGTGCTACTTTTATCCTCGAAAATGTGCAGCATTCTGTTGGAATACGATATACCAAACTTTTAGGCTACCTGATCTGTGTGATGAGGTCATTGAGAAGGCCAAAACTTTCAGTAATTAAAGAAAGTTCAGTGCCTGGAAGAAGAAGATCTGTGTGATACCTCTCTGGATTAAGAATTCCATGATTTTGAGTCAAGTAGTGCAGAACGACATCAGTGTCATGGAATAAACTTAACAAAATAGACTTTGGCATACAAGTAATGTACCAGAAATCCCTGCTTGTCATGAGCTGTTTGTGTTTCAGGAATAGTGAACGTTTCTATTGCAGTATAGTTAAGTGGTTTGTTCTGGCGTCTAATTAACGTATTCTTCCTGATAGTTTATGGGGATGGGGGCAAGTAGGATAGTGTAGTCAGTATAGTGACTCATTATGAGCTAGATGGAGTAGGAATTGAACCCTGTGGGGTGAATTTTTCCACATCCACCCAGACTCGTCCCAAGGCTCACCCAACCTACCCTACAATAGGTACCAGGTCTTTCCCAGGGGTAAAATGGCTGGGTTGTTGTGCAGATCACTGAACCCCTTCTAGCACCGGAGTCAAGCGTAGGAACCATACTTCCACACCTGCTCTTCTTGCTTGGCATTGAATGGGAGGGCGATGTTTTATGTTTGTTAGTGTTTCCATTCAGTTACAGCTTGCTAAACAGAATTTTGTATTCAGTACTGTTTTATCCCCTGCAACAGTGCACTGCAGAATCTGCTCTCCTTTGTTGGCATGATGTATCAGATGCATGGGAGTCCTGTATGATGAACTTTGTGATTATTTGGCACTTGGTATACACCCACTTTAGTGATTGATTGGGTCGTGGATTGTTGTGCACACTACACACCATCATGTTCGGTTTATGGTGATGACAGTCTGTGCTGAGTCCTATCTGATAAGGGCATCTGCACAATACATTGTCATCTGTAGTAGACGTGTGGATATCTGGATTGCTGCTTGCTGTCGTCTGTTCTGCCATTATTGAAAGTATTGTACCATGTCAGTATCTGTGAACATGATATTGCATGATGTTCCATAAACCACCAACTAGTGAATTGCCTGCCACATTTGCAAAACCCTATCATACAAAAATTGAACCATGCTGTGTTCTTTGAGACGATGTTTGCAATAGGTCTGCCGTCTTCAGATTAATTATATAGAGCACGATTATCTTCCACGATGATTCAGCTGCTCACTTGCTTTGAGTGTGCATGAATTTCTGGTGAAAAATAAGCTGACCATTGTTCACAGCCTCACTTCTGAACAGATTTAGTGCTGTGTGGCTTTCCCATCTTACAAGACATTCATATTATGTCCTCAGATGATGCCTTACAGTTCAGTTTGACTCACCATACATACATTTCTTGCAAGACAGATGAGTTGTTTATTTTTTAAGTGTGTGTGTGTGTGTGTGTGTGTAGATTTGATGTATGCTGCTTTGATTGAGGGGAGACCAAACTCACAAGCATTCTGGATAACAGGTTTGTGCATGTAGTATTTTTCACATTTTGCAAGACGGAACAGTTCAGAAATTGTGTATTTTGCTGTTCTTCATGTGACATTCTTCTTTACAGTCTATTTTGGAAAGAACTGGTTATTCGTTGGATGTGACAACTGGACAGCGAAAGTATGGTGGTCCACCACCAGGTTGGGATGGACCGACACCTGGAAATGGATGTGAGGTAAGTGGTAGTTTTATTGTATACAGTTGCAAATATTTGTTGAATGTGGCCTTTGTTACCTGTCAATTCCACAATAGTACATTGAACATTGCACCTCAGTGATCCTTGCACTCAGCAGGGCAGCTGCTTCATTGCATGTGAAGTCCAAATCTGGTGGAATTTATTGTCCTTTCTTGCTGTTCGACTTAATGGATGGGTCTTGAAGTTCACACTTGTAGGTTGTAAGCTGGCCTTGTACCTGATAATATTTCAAGGCACAGGATAACTGCTCACCATTTACATTGTGAGTTAATATTTACTGTTATGCCATGGTTTACAGTTCATTTTGGTGTGTTGTTTACATGTACTCCACCACCACTGGTTCTGGCTAGTGATCTCTCTCCTGCATGTTCTGTAGCTTGTTTTTCTATTTTCTGTTCTGATATTTTTGTTTGTGTTGGTTGTCTGTCTGCTGCCTGCATATGTAACCATTGTCTTAGCAATCCAGAAGGAAATGAAGGCCCTTCCTGGCTGGATTCAAGCCTTATGTATATGCATGAATGTGAGCCTGAAAAAGCAGGCAAATAAGGACGTAGCAGAAGATTAAACTGGAACATTCGTATATATCCTCCAGAAGAAAACTAAAAGAGGTTTGGATAAATCTGATAGATGGTTTTGGTAGAACTACAGAATTTTTTATGGAATGGTTTCGTGTGGACCAAAAAACTGTGCGAAGGTGAAGCATTGTGACCTGGAGTTGGCAGTGGTGAGTTGAGGCAGGAAGGGAGACGTGATGTCGATACAGCTGGTGTACAGCAGTCAAATATTCAGGCAGTGGATACCATTACTGTTGCCAGCTATTTCAGTGTGGTGAACATGGGATTCAGTTAAAAGCTGCTGTGGCACAAGTAATATGGAGCATAATGGCACTTTTTCCTGCATAGATCTCACAATTGCATCCACAGACAGACTGTTTTTGACAGTGCTACCTGCTGTGGTCAGGAGCAGAGCTAACCCTTTCCAGATCAGCTAACAACAGGTGGTGTGGGTTGAAAAAAAAATTGGTTTTTTGTACATATACAAGAAAGTGGATAATGTCCTCAAACTGAGAAAACTAGAAAAATATCTGTAGGAAAACTTGAATGTTTGGTTTGTATGATCATGTGGTATTGAACTGCCTCCCTCTATTTGTGGTCTGAATCCCAAAGAATTGGCCTGGGCCATACTGAAGTATTTTATCCAACATCACCATGAGAAAATTGGAGAACTCCTGGAAGGTAATAGAAATTTTAATTTTGCGTTTTTATGTAGTTATTATAATTGCTGTGTAAAAACTGTAGCATTATTATTTTCACCACATGTCTGATTGGTTGATGTGCGTGAATTCTAGATGTACAGAATGATAAGTGACCTCTTCAAGATGTATTTACTAAATGGGGACTGGTAGTTTGTCAGTGAATGGTGCTGAAATTGTGATTCAATATCAGAGAATTTTCGTGCTTGGGCATGTGTGTCAAATGTGAAATAGCATTTGGTGCATTTCATTTCAAACCACTTTTGCTGTATTGATGAATTGGCATTGGACAGCTTATTGCTTGGAATGGCTTGGATAAAGATTTCTGAACACTCAGTAATGCAGTACACAGGACTGCCCCACCTGACCATAACAGTACTGGTGCATTTCTCAAGATAAGTTATAATTCATGTATATGTGAGGGTAATTCAGTATATAAAAACAAGCTGAAGGGGATTTTTTGTAAATTACAATAGATCGTGTTTTTTTGTGTAGTTTGTAGTGCACTATATGCATGTAGAAAAATCTTATAACTCTTCTTTTAGGGGTTTGTTCCTTCTTATGTCTTTGTGTTTTAACCTTTTTATCATTGGTCCAAGCTGTGGTTCTGGCACTTCAGACGTATCTGACAGGCGTGTAATGCTTATGCTGGGTGGTGGTGTGTCAATCATCATGCAACCATCAGCTAACTTCTTCCAGGAGCCTGGTCTTCTGGATTGCATTGCTGGCTACATCTGGTCGAGTTACATTTTTTCGTACCAGGCACTGTTTGGCCTTTGGCAGAAAATGAGTACAGCTGTCTCAAAATTCTGATACACAGACCTGTGTTTGTCTACAATAAGATGATTGGCCATGAATTTCTTAGATTTCATAGGTTCGTGATGTTTTGATTGCAGTGACTGCGATACAGTTTTTAGTGGTGTATGCAGGTCTCAGCTTGAGTGACTGTTCTCTTGAAAAATGCCATAGTTTTTTATTCCTCTCTGTCTTTCATACAGGCTGCTTCAGCAATGTTTGCCTACTGAAAATCTGCCGGATTTCACCATTGTGCAAAGATTGAATTCCTGTACACTTCCTGGTTTAGTTCAATCCACTAGATTACTGATATAAACATGCGTTCAGGAATACAAACTGCTAGTACTAGAGCACGTGTGGAATAACAGCATTTATTGAAATGCTTTGCAGTAATGCCACTTGCTACTGAATCACATTTACAGTTTGTGGTATATGTTACTATTGAGTTCTGTCACAATTTATTTGATCCTGCTGCAAGTCTTAAGGGAGTTTTACTTCACTGTTATGGAAATATATGCTGTCTTTAGTGCAGTTAATCATCTCGTGCCAGAACATTCCAGCACCTTAGGTTAGATGTAAATTGCTCATCTTATTTTCATTTCTTTTACTGTTACTGCATGAGCATTAAGTGCTTTATAAATTCACCTGCTCACAGCTTTTTTAGTGCTTGGTTTATGATTGAGAATTAGAGTTTACAGTATGGTTTTGTATGTCTTTTAGGTTTTTTGTGGGAAGATCCCTAAGGATATGTATGAGGATGAACTTATACCACTTTTTGAAAAGTGTGGTAATATTTGGGATCTGCGTCTCATGATGGATCCAATGACGGGCCTTAACAGGGGCTATGCTTTTATTACATTTACAACAAGAGATGCAGCCCAGCTGGCAGTGCGGGAGGTAAATATGCATGATCTTTGTTTCAAGTAATTGTCTATAATTTCATACAGTGAAGCCCCTTTCACTGAAATATGTGTATCTGTACCTTATAGTGGTGGTGATGACAGTTTCCTTTTCCAACTAGTACTGTTAGTTTCTGTGAAAGTGGTTTGCTGTCCAGTGGAAGTAGTATATATTGACTCTGGTACCAAACTCACTGTTTTGGTTTCCAAAATGTTATAAAAATTTGTGGTTACATGTGTGTAAATTTTGTTAGCCATGTAAGTTTTTCTCCTCCCAACTAAAACATCTGATTTTGACCAAATCTCGTCTTGATTGAAAAAAGCTTTTAGCTGCAGAGCTGAGTGAGTTTGAAGTCTCAATGACCAGAGGATTGTTTTAATGTGAATTTTTAAATGTGATTTTTAAGATTTGTCGCTTAAGGTGTAGGTTAATGTTGCTTCCAGGTTTCCTCTTTGCTCTGAAGGCAAAATTGGGACTGGAGGGAGACTGCATTACGTAATTATATGTCAGTATTCAAAATTCAAACTCATTTAATGGCTCTGTCGCAGAAGCGGGCGGGATGTACTGGCTTTGGCATATGTTTCATAATGGAATGCGTTCCGTAGCAATAGTGAAATACTTGGTGCAGTTTTGTATTTTATTTGAGAACCATATTGTTCTGGAATTTAAAATTGTTAGGTGTAAGAAAATTTGTTACAGGAGGCACTGATTTCGTCAGGACTGCAGGTTGCAAAATTGTGAAGCATCGAGTGAAGCAAGAAAAAGAGCATGCCTGTTTCAGTAGTTTGTTGGTACAAAATTGTCCTCTTTTGAAATTTTTTCCTTCCTAAATTTGATTTTTACTTTTTCACTTGTTGATGTGGCTCACTCACCCAAATTTGGCATGTGTGTGTTTTTCTCTTCATCCCACAGCTCGATAATCATGAAATCAAACCTGGCAAGAGTCTGAAAGTTAACATTAGCGTTCCCAATCTGCGACTTTTTGTGGGCAACATTCCAAAGTCTAAAGGCAAAGAGGAGATTCTGGACGAGTTTGGTAAATTAACAGGTAATGTGTACTGAAGGAGAAAGTTATTTCAGTAGTGTAGAGATAGCAGCTGGCCGGAGGGTTGGATGGGGCTCGCTCGCGGGTCCTGCCTTTCAGTTTGTTAGTTAGTTACCCCACTATTCAAGAGCAACCTTTCCTAATTTGGTTAAGTCATGAGGTTCCTGTTGCCTCTGTAATTTCCCGTGTAAGTAAGGCCTGTTGATGTGAAAGGGAACTTCACTCTGCTATCCTTCCGTTGCCCAAAGGTTCCATCTATTTGAAACTAGGTCAGTCCCACACCAGTGATAATCCTAATATTCATGGCTCAAGCTAACCAGGTAAGGTATAGTTCTGAATACAGGTATAAGGGTAGCTTGCTAATGATCGGGTAGGCAGGGCTATAAATGTCCTCCCATTCCCACCCTGACTGGCACTGTGCAGGCACTCCACCCTCAAGGCAAGCTTAATTGGCTGTCTTCCTTCCACATTGTTCTTACAGCTGAATGATTATGAAATTCGAAAAGGCAAAAAGATTGGCGTTACCATTTCTTATAACAATCACCGCTTATTTGTGGGAAATATACCCAAGAATCGAGATCGAGATGAATTGTTTGAAGAATTTTCCAAACATGCACGTAAGTTGAGACTCTCCCTTACGTCCATAATTCACTTTCATTTTTGAGAGAAAATTTTCATGAAACTTAATTTTTGAAAGAGAAGCATTGACTGGAGAAAAGGTCTTTTTGAAGAAATATTTCTTAAAAGTACTTGTTTTTCAGTATTAATGACAATCATGTTCAGTAAATGAATTGAAACTGCTGATCTCAGAATTTTGTGAAACAGCATGTGGGGTGGGAATGTTGGAAGGGAGTAAGGAAAATGTATGAAAGTCCATATTTAGTCCTCTGGTCTGTATAACTAGTTCTGGTGAGAATAAAATTATTTTCTGTGTCAGGTGAATTTATCTTTAAATATAAGGGAAATAAGTTTGTAAGAGGGCTCCTAGTTCGTGCATGAGTACTTGATATATGTGTTTCACCAGCCATTATATGCTGTCAGTTTTTATGGTCAGTTCATAACTTGAGGAAATGGACTTTGATTGCTCTTTCTCCATACTCCTGATTTTGTTAAAACTTTACAAAACTTTGATTTTTTAATTTATTACTAAAATTAATATTACTTTGGTATTGTGCTTGTTGAAATATCCATATGGTTATTGGTGATTAATATTTGGGCTTAAATTCTCCTGTTCTCTAGCTGGTTTGACTGAAGTAATAATCTACAGTTCACCAGATGACAAAAAGAAGAATCGGGGGTTCTGCTTTCTCGAATATGAATCTCACAAAGCTGCCTCTCTTGCAAAGCGTAGACTTGGCACTGGTCGTATTAAAGTTTGGGGGTGTGACATTATTGTGGACTGGGCGGATCCACAGGAAGAGCCTGATGAAGCAACAATGTCAAAGGTATTCATTTATTTTCATTTTTTCTGATGTAGATATTAACTTACATTATGCGTTGTTAACTAGTTTGACAGGAACGGGGATAGCATAATGGGTTGTTGACTGGGCTACATACTAGACAGGTGAGGAGTCATTCAGTAGCTTTGAAGGGTGAAGTTTTTTTGTCATCTACAGAATGTACAGTCTGGCTGTGGGGCCCATCCCGGTGTCCAGTTCTGGTTGTAGCAGCATTTCTTTTTCTAGGGTAAAGTAACATTGGGTCTGAAGCTGGATTGGTCACCTTTGTATAGTGTCATTGTTAAGAAGGCACTAACCCATATGCCTTCATGGTGTGTAAAGGTACTTGTTTATTTTTATTTTAGTCCAACTTTGACAGCTGTGATGGAATTCTTATTATTTTTCTTCAGTTTTGTTGTGAAATATGTTGCATGTTCTGAAGGGATACTTACATGGCATTTTCAGTGCAACCAATTTGCGCTTTTTGGGGGGGG
>JGI24700J35501_10930254_pt1 | contig 12467 bp, 8 predicted proteins | sample TergutTh196P1_FD_35501 | JGI IMG/M metagenome (IMG submission 35501) | reverse complement strand
CAAAATAGATGATGAGATCTCAACATCTAACAACTTAAACCCATGATATATTGTCTCCTATAGCTTGTTGAACCTGATGATGGCCTCCGAGTAGGCCAAAACATGTCTTTCAATTAACAACTTGTTATGATCAGCTTGTGTTTTGACTTACTTACACTGTACCTTTATGTTACACACACAACGGGGATGCCTCAACTCAAGGTTCTGTACTTGAAACAGGCATAGGAAGGTTAGAACCAATGGGTGAGTGAGGTGAGTGCATCAGTCAGTCATTCTTACAAGATACATGCACACAATTAATCATTTACATCCTAGCTACATATACACAGTGTAACTGTTCAAGTAGGGCAAGCATGAGAACTTACAGCAATTCTGCCAAACCCTTCTTGATTTATTTTCCCCACACTGGCCACCATCAATTCTACACAGTAAGAACTAAGGTGGTGACTTGGTGGGACCACAAATTAGTTTTATTTTGTGAGGATAATGAGTAGATTTATTTCACTCTTTCCGCAACAACACAGTTAAATATATAAAGAACACATCAAGCCATCAAAAAATGGGTAATAATAAGAACCTGACTCTGAAATAGTCACTGTCACATTAACCCTTTAAAACTCGGTGGTTACTATATGTGGCGCCAAGTTTAACACTCAGAAATTCTCCATTCTGCCCACACGGTGCATTTATATATATGCTGTATGGATCTCAGAACAGCACTTAATCCCGTGTACATAATTAATTTATATGGTCTTGTGACCCAGACAGAGTGTGTTTACTGGGTGGCTCAAACTGAATCCCTCTATGTAAATCAGGATAACATTAGTGTATACAGGGTTACAAAGTGTTGCTCATACAGTTACTGCACAAACCTTAAGTCTCACAGTCCAATTGCATATAAGTCAATAAACCTGTGCCTCATACTAAACTGTATTGCCAAAATGCCATGTGTCTCACGCTGCTGTCACTGACAACCAATGCCATGCAAATTGCTGACTGACTCTACATACACACAGTTCAAAGTATTGCAAACACCATGGCAGTGGCGTACCTGTACAAGATTTGCTGTCTCTTGAATGTCAGGAATCAGGAGTGCCAATCCCTCATCTTGCTCTAATTCATCCTGATATTTGGTTGGCAGCCGAGATTTTCCATTGCCCTTTGATTTGTTGATTCTGCAAACAAGATTCTGTAATGTGAAACCTGAAATCCTTCAGTTGCATTGAGGAAAATTCAGGTCTTTCTGGGATGTGATGCTGTGTCATTGGGTGAGTGGCTTCCAGTGTTTTGAAGGATTGTTGTGCCTTCATCTTCAAGGGTCAAACAGTCTAAAAGAAACAGATGAACTGCTGGACCTCGAATATGAAGCCAATGTAATCCGTCAGAACGGCAGAACCCACTCACCCGACACGACATCACATCCGAGAAGACTGGAACACTGAAGACTTCAACATTTTAAGCGTCATTTAATATTTGAACCAAGCACAGGAAGTGGCAAACAACAAAGACAAATAACACACAATAATGACTACTGATTATAAGCTTTCACTATGATTAAATGTTGATAATGGTGGAATCCACCGCAGCATACATAAAAATGTGATGAGGTACTTTTCTGACTACATACCTTGACTAGTCATATTGCCCTTGCCTGGGCCCTGCCTCTTTTCATCGCCTCTCATCTTTCCCCTCCCCTCCCTACACCTCACTACTCTGCTTCCCTCTGAGGGCCGCCCTGCCCACATATAGCCATGCACCGCGTAACGAAGATTCAGTCAACGACGCACTGCGTATACAACCATGGTCCCATAAGATTGTAATATTATAATATAATATTATAATACTTACCACTGTGTTACAACTGGCTACAGTATGCAGTACGGTACCATGCTGTACACATTTATAGCCTAGGAGCAATAGGCTATACCATATAGACTAGGTGTGTTGTAGGCTATACTATCTAGGTTTGTGTAAGTACACTCTATGACATTCACACAACGACAAAATCGCCTAACGATGCAATTCTCAGAACGTATCCCCATCGTTAAGCGACGCATGACTGTAACCTCACTGCAATCACACCTGACTCACAACCCTCCAGATGGGGATAGCATGTTCTTCCAACATAATGCATGGCATTTCCACATGGTCAAGAACAACTGTGGTGGCGGCAATGACGGTGGTGGTGGTGATGATGATGATGATGAAAGCAGTGTAACAGACAAAGACAATGAAGAACAAGAACATGTGACAGTCATTAAAAATAAATTGTGCAGCCCTTGATTTATGAGGGTGAGGCTAATAAAAACTTTCAATATGCAAACAAAAAAATGCATGCAGCTACAGGCACAGCCAGTCATCAGCACATATGGTAGAACTGGGACTGTGCTGAAAAATGACAGAGATATAACAAACCTTTCTACACTCAACTAGCTGGCAGTTTCTTTAAAGCTGTCATTTTACACATCTTCATACAGTAATTCTAACAATAGAATTTCTACCTGTTGGCAACCTATTTGCTACTGAGTAACATCTTCTGCAATCCACAACACAGTCTGTGATATGCAATTTATTACTGAATTTATTTCACATTTCCAGGAAGAGTGTCAGTCTTCACTTCAATGAGCATTGCACACATCTTACTGGGTAAAACAATGTGAGCCATGCTTACTTACTTGAGTCGTGAAGCATATGTATCAACACAATTTTTCATTTTTGTGAGCAGACATACTACTGACAATTCATCTCCATGAGATGACTTCTGTCGTCTGTCAGGTGGCAGCAGGAGAGACACAAGCTGCTGACTAAGTGCCATTGCCCGAAGAAGCTGCAACACTGCTCGATATAATGGTATGTGCCTGGCCATATCTAGAACTGCAATCATTAAGGTTATGTATGCTTTTACACAAACAAATTGCTCAACAACATTTCTGGTTCAAGCAAATTACAAGGCATTTACAAAATGATGTATGATAACTGATGCTGGAAAAAATATTCTACTTTCCTTACTGTCACTAATGTTATAGAACTCTAAACTATGCAAAATTTTTCTTTGAATTTTGGTCTGATGGCAATAACCAAACAATCATATGAGAAAGGCAACTTAATGTCCCATTCAAATAGGGTTTCAACAAACCTACACATCACAGAAAGCACTGTTTGCGAGATGACCATCACAAATAAAGTGATTATATCAAACTTTGTGAGTACACCTGACATATTGGCTGAATATGGAACATATACAATGTATACAGTATCTACTGGGTACAAAGTCCTTAAAAAACAAACATACAAACAAACAAACAACAGCAAATGCAGTAAAACCCTGATTTTACATTTTTGTGGGGAACACTCAAAAAAGGCATAAAAGCTGGGAAATTGTAAAATCCGGCAAAAATTGCTCTTATGACCATTTGACCAGGACCATACAAAAAGCGCACAAAAACTATGGAAAACACAAACTGTGGGTTTGTAAAATCAGGGTTTTATGGTATGATGTTGAGGACTTTATCTTCCAGGATGTAATGCTGTGTCAATGAGTGTGCGGTTCCCAGTGTATCAAAGGATAATGGTTCCTTCATCTTCAAGGGACAGGACTGCTTGAACTTGAACAGGAGGCACCACGACCATTCAAATGTCTTGAACCACTCACCCAGTGGCATGGCATCACATCCCTTACAACCTAAATCCTCAGTATGATCACATAAGAACCTCAGATCTGACCAGTAGTATATTCAAGAACCCAAGAGTTCTTTTAATGAACATGTGTATGGCACATATGACTCAAGACTTCAGTTTCTATTACAGTCATACCAGAATCATTTCGAAGATATGAAGACACAGCTGGCAGAAGACAGGACTGCTGCAAGAGGTCATGGAACAACACAGGCAACTGAGGTTGTTCTGGTACACTTTCACTGTCACTCTCATCTTCAGCGAAGAAGTTCAGTGGAACTGCACCACCAGGGTTAATGAAACTTGACAAAACCTAGTAATGAATGACAGATGCTGTGAAGTTTCAACTCACCAACTGTGATGGTTAAACAGGTGATAATTCTGCTTTCTTCCCAGAGAATTTTACTAATTTTCTTGGAAGAGAGTCAATTTGCTATGCCAAAACCTGCTACTGGACATGTTCCTCAGACAGTTCAGTATATTCCTCTGAGATCCATTTTACTGTTATCACATTTATGTTTTCATTTTTCCAAGAGCCCACTTTTCTGTACATATCCCCATTGAATTTCTGCATGCACTTCTTATCCCTTTCAACAAAGAATGCTGTAATATCTTCTTTGAATAAATCATAAGTTTCTAATTATGTAATATTTTCCTGATCACACTGTTTTCAAACACTTGCACTCCATTTTGAATATATTTATCAGATACTACGTACAAACCATCAAATAATACCAATTAACATACTATCACTGTCCATACAATACATGTCAAACCATCCTCTATTTACATACCCACTTCAAGCCTTTCAGCCCTTAAAGACCATTTTTACAGACACAAAGTATACGAAGGTAGCATCACTGATTGTTAATGTTAAAACCTTCAACAATGTTCCACTGTTGTAATATCGTGTTTCCCTGAAGATGTTCTTTTAAGATTAATACAAGTAGAAATGAATCCCAAAATAAACAAGTCCTGACACACAATTTTGAGCATGGTAATGGTGCCTTACTAAACACTGTTCTGCACTTCATGTTCTTATTTTGGATAAACAGAAAATATTTTGTACAGCATGTAACTAATTTCATCAGGAAAATAATGCACAAGCTAATCAGATGTGACCCACATTACGTATGAAGCTTAACCCTTTGCTGCCGAACAACTTACAAAGATGTTGTGCAGTGAGCCCTGTAAATTGCCGAATGACTTATGAAGAAGTCACAAAGAATGTGTCAAAGTTTGGAAGAATATTTTTCACTCCTGTCTGGTGGTTTGGTAAGCTGCAGGACCCATGAAGGTCAAGGCTTCTTTGTGTAGCCAGAATGGACACCCTCCAAAAACCCTGATTTATATGCTGACACACAGCAAATGCACAGTTCTCTCAATGAGTATTGCTGTTTGAGACACAGCTCGCCTTTGTTTATCGCTTGCCCTGCAGTTCAATAAGGGTTGAAATATCAACGCTGGCCTATGAAGCGAACCTAACTGTTGCCCAGAAAGGTTGTCAGTGGCGTAGTGTACCCACATAAATCAGACAAAACTAATGCTCAAAAATCAGAGATATCCATAAAAATCGATGTTTACAGCTACAGGAGGCCCCACAGACATACCTCTTGTAGTGGTGGGGTAATCTGTAGGGGTTGTGGAGTAGTAATATGAAACACACAGCTGTCACTCTATTAAAAACATTTGGAGGCCCTCGAATAGCTGGAATTTTATACAGTAGTCACATCGTAGCTTTAAATCTGTTTTGCTGTCACTGTAGAAGACGTTCATATCTTAGTGGCATAAGGTTTCTGCAAATGTGCCCAGTAATAAAGAGGAGTCTCAACAAGGCAGACCATTGTACATGTATCAGCAATGGCCGTGAAAAAAATCAAACTCGAGGAGGAAGCCATCAGTGAAAATCTGGTAGCTGACACCAACTCGGAATCAAGTGCTGAGGCGAGTGATGTTGAAGACTATTTTGAGGAGGAGGAGGAGGAGGAGGAGGAAGGAGGAGGAAGGAGGAGGTGAAGAAAAAAGGAGGAGGAGAAGAAGAAGGAGGAGGAGGAGAAAAACAACAGCAGCAGCAGAAACAACAACAATAACAACAACACAGGCAGCAGCAGCATAAACAACAGCCGCAGCAACATTAATGACGACAATGACGATGACGACAACAACAACAACAACAAGCCTCAGTAGAAGTTGAACCACGGGCTGCAACAAGTGGCGGATTACCAACCTGGGGACCGCCACAAGGCAGGAACACATATATTCATACTTTTGTCAGTCCAGCAAAAGGTGTGAAAAAAAGTGATGCTCCCCACATCAACAAAGACAGCTCACCACTGTCTGTGTTGATGTTGCTTTTCACAGAAATTTTTCATCTGCTGGTGGAAAAGACCAACATACTCTACCAGCAACACTTAGACTGACAAGCTGGACCTAGCCGCCGACTCCCTGCCAGTACGTTGCCGGTCATGATGACTTTTGTTGCCTTAGCTCTGCAGGTGGGACATGAACTGAAAGACACACTACATGACTACTGGTCGAGACTTAGACAGCTACACAATATGTTTTATGGCGAGACCATAACACAAGACAGATTTTTACCCATACTGTGTTTTCTGCATTTTGCAGAAAATTCACAGAGACCTGATGAAGGTGAAGAATATGACTGACTACAGAAACTAAGGACTGTCTTTGACAAACTGAATGAGGCTCACGCTAAATTCTATAACCCCTCGGAGCATTTGGCAGTGGACGAGGTAACTGTAAAACTCAAGGGCAGAGTTATCTTCAGGCAGTACATCCCAAAGAAAAGAAAACATTTCAGCATCAAAATTTACAAACTATGTGATGAATCAGGTTATTACATATGACATGACAGTGTACTTGGGTACAGACTCACACTCTGCCACCGATGACATGACTGCAACACACACAACTATTCGACATTTGACTTGCAGAGTTGAAGGCTTAGGACACAAAATATTTATGGGCAATTTATTTTCTTCCTCAAGACTTTTTCATGACTTGGACAGACGTAAAATAAATTCGTGCGGGACAGTACGGCCCAACAGAAAAGACATGCTCCAGGACTTTGGACCAAAACAACTGAAACTGAAAAGCGGTGATGAAAGGGTGAGGACTAGGGGAGGTTTGATTGCATCAGTTTGGAAGGGCAGGCGAGAAGTTTACGTGCTGACTAACATGGACCCACCGCCAGAGGAAGGAAATTTTTGTGATGACAGCAACCACACCGTGAAACCTCACATAGTGGAATGGTACAACCGGCACATGGGTTACATCGACAATTCTGAACATATGGCCAACAGGTATTTGATGAGTCAACGTACCTTCAAGAGGACCATGAAATTATTTTTCCACTCTCTGGATCTAACAGTACTCAACAATTGGATACTCTTATCTTTATGTGGGGCTAAATATATCCACTGAGATTTCAGGCTCTTTCTGGTAAGGAATTTGATTGAGGAAGTTGGAAAGAGCCAAGATTGCCCCAACCCCAGATTGGTCGGAAGACCAAGTACAGGTGCAACAAAAGTTGTGCGACTCGAGAGTCATCATAACAAACGCTGGCCAGCAATATCATCCACCCAACTGCACTGCCATCTCTGTTCATCTCACAGCCAGAGAAAGCGCACAGTATATAAGTGCGCCAGATGTGATGTGGACCTGTGCTTGGTGCCTTGTTTCGAAGAATATCACACAAAAGTAAATTTGTAAATCACCCTCTTTGTGAATAGTGTGTGTCATGATAAAACAGTGATCCAAGGTGCCACAGACCTTCTGCAGCAACCAGAATTATGTGAGTAATGAACTATTTATACCACATTTTATATAATGCATGTGATTCACAGGACTAAATTTATTATAAAAATAAGTGAACATTTTTTCCTGGATTCACCAATTCACAAGCAGAATGCAAAATTTTATTTCATTAAATTTGAAGGAAAAGTCTAAGAGATATGCTTTTTTTTAAGAGTAAGCATTAAAAATTAAAATCCCCAGTTAAAAATCTCGGCAGGCTTATGTTGCGTGGAGGGATTTAATTCCAGTGTTAAAGGGTTCATACTGTGTGATATGATACATAAACTCATTTGTCATTCCCTTATCAGTCACACACACAGAAAAACATGTTGCAGTAACAGAACAGCAGAAGTAGCTACTACCTATTCACCTATATGAACTGATGGTGTATTCTCAGGTTTACCTGCAGCAACACCGTAACATGTTCTTCTTCACTGCGCTGGCGTAACAATGCTTGCTCCACATTCCATGACTGTGCAGTGCTCCCTGTACCAAAACCAGTTCCTTTAGCCCAGTATAAATGTGATTTGTCATCAGATTTCCCTCGACTGTCCTGGCAAACAGCTGTGGCTTTTGTGGCAGCAATGACCAGCTGGAAATAGATTTCATCCTATATTACTGATGTACATTGGACAGCTCAGGTGATGTAGTGACTTAACATGCTAATCATGAGGAATCAATGCATGACTGACATCAGAGACAGGATACTTATTTCCAGGACATCTAGACCAACTCTTGCGGCTGCCCAACCTTCCACATGACGGACAACAAAGGTATTTCCCACAAGGTTAAAACAGACAGGGCATGATGACTGCCAAGTACCTCTATCTAATGCCAAAGTTAAGAATATGTGCAAATACATCCTAACTCCTAGAGGCAGGATGGAACAGTCAGTACACTGACTATGCTAGTGGCTGGATGATCTGGAGTTCAATTTCAAGCATGGGCAAGAAATTTTTTAATTCCCATTTATGAGGGAGCAATTCTGCCAAAAACATCTGGATTAATGGTGGAACCGGGCACAGCTGATTCGGCATGACAACAGACTGGTGCAGACTACTTTGTCAGTGCAACAAATGTTAGCTGCTAAAACATAGCTATGATCCCCCACCCTCCTTACTCCCCTGATTTTGCCCCATGAGTTTTGTCTTGTTTCTGCAAATGAAATCACAGTTGCAAGACATTGTTTCAAAGATGTCCCTGAAATTCAGGAATTATCACGGTTTGTCTCACATGATTCCAAGAATTAAATTCCAACAGTGCTTCCTGCAGTGGCAGAAACACTTGACCTGTTGCATAAACTCACTGGAGCACCAATTTGAAAAGGACAACAGCCAATAACAAAGGTCAACATATATTTCACTATCAACTCAGTCCAGGTACTTCTGAATATGTCCTCACACTGATGTTCAGTATATGAGACAGGATTTACTAAATGCAAATTGTCCAGGATTAGGGAAGCATCTCTTAGAACACCTGTAGATGCACAAATATCAAAAACCAAAGGAAATATTGAAACTTCCTGCTCGCTTTTCAGTCACGTTAATTTAAACCTACCTCATGCTGAACACCAGGCAGATTTATGTCCTGTGACTGATGTGTAAATACAGAGAGGCAGCCCAACAGAAGATGAATGGCACCTATGTCAATGGTAGTACGCCGCAACAAAACACCATCATCAGTTGTAAGGGGTGTAGAGTCAAAAAGCTGGCGCAAGACTTGGAATGGTAATGTATGCAGAGCACTGGCTACTGGGGAGCTAAAGATGTCTCCTAGGGACAAAAATAAATCCAAAATTAACATTACTTCAGTCACAATTTTTTATTAAAGCTGTAATAAATACTTAAGCATTATGCGATATTACAGAAGAGAGGTTCAGGTTCATCATGTACAACAAACTGAGAAGGTGTAGACACAAATGTCTTGGTATGTTTCACGGTATTGCTGCATCTTGGCTTTTAACTGCAAAGACAAAAACCTGACAAATAAAAGTAGCACATTTCTATCAGATTCTCCTGTACTCCCAGGCAGTCTGCTCCATATGCCTGCCAAAATTATGCTTATGTACATAATTCTCTTCCTTAGGAGCAAGAATGTCTAAATGCAACAGCATTCTATTTATGTCTATGCGAACATTTTGTAGGACAGGGCTCTCAAACTTGTGCCTTGAAGAATGAATGAGGCCCGCCAGTCCGCTTTATGTGGCCCTCACACCAATTTCAATCTAATCATACAAAGTGGCCTGACACAGCATTCAAGACTTTCTATTTAATTTAAAGAATTAAAATTGTTTTTCAGCACTGGCCATACAGGCTTGAAGAGATCTGTTGCCCCTATACTGTAACACAGTACACACCAACAGGGATAACAGGAAAGTAAAGTTAAAAGTCCAATAATTACAACATTTTAAGGTTTGTTATTAAAGGCAGAAAATATTAAGAGCAGTTTAATTTTAAACAAAATATTTTACTTGCTTATTAGTCAAAATGACATGGCATATCTTAATTTTGAAAATCAATCATTCGGTCTGGATACAATTTGGGTTGAAGACCTCTGCACTCTGATATACATGACTTGACTGACATCCTGTGTACAGAACCAAGCGAAATAAGCCAAACTGTCTATTATGGCCAGGATTTCATTTCAGGGTGAACTTCAAAAATGAATCATAAGATATAACACCACAACTAAGATACGATATTTTGTATCAGAAATAATACTCCTTTTCATGCAATTTATGTCAGAAGAGGAGGGGGGGTCTTCCTGTAAACCAGTGTTAGGCTATCCTGTATCAAATCCATTTAATCTAGCAATACTGAAACAGGCAAGTACCTAAGGTCTTATCCTTCGGCTACTTTCACACACACAGAATTTTGATAATAATATTGGTATGGGATCCTTTATCCACCACCATGTTACCTGAAATGCTCCGAAAACTTGTCATGACCCAGAAGAAATACATTGACAATTAGCACAAAGTCATAACAGGCATGGTGCTTATTTTTAAGTGGATCTGATGACATCCAAGGTGACACGTTGTATTTGACGTCAAGTATCCAAACATAACTCCATTTATTCTTTTATGTAATTTGTACACGTGTTTCAGCAGAAAAGCAAGGTGCTCCAGATTATGGAAAAAACAAAACTGAGTTCCAAGCATTCTGGATAAAAGTTCCCATATTTCCACTAACGTTTTCCAGCATTCCAAGTAATTTGCAGCTACATTCCTTCTATTTCAAGTTTTCTTCAGTTTTCTGTGAAAATTTTTGTCCACCAAAGAAATTTTAAATGAGGAACCAATTCTGTGTTAATGAACTGTAGAGTAACATAAATCATAGGTTCTTTTACCCCAGTTTAACAGATGCCTTTAATTAGAATCTTACTACAGCCAGAAAGCTGGTGACTGATATGTTACCTCCTTCTCCATCATCTGTCACACCCAGAACAAGCCTTAGAAGGCACTGAGCTTTCTTCTTGTCTCGAAGCAGAACTTCAGCATAGCCAGGAAGACGCAGGAACAAACCAAATGCTGCAAGGGAATGTGGAGGGACCGAAGGGGGTGGTAATGTGTTTGAACGGTTCCCACCTGCACCTGGTGAGGAACTGCCAGCAGGAATGGAATCTTCCAAGTCCTACAGCAAAATAAAAGTGATAAAAACACGTGACTGATACAGAATGGAAATACAGGATGTTAATTCCAAACAAAACAATAACAGCACTTCAGGTCTAAAGGAACTGACTTTTCCTGTCACTCAACCCTTTTGGCCTTGCAATACCTCTAACAAACTTTACAGGACTACAGATTTCTTCACAATCCCATCCCATGAATATAAAGGACCAATACATAAATATGACACACATACTGCACATTGTATCTCACAATACTATTCAGGAATATATAAAAATCTTAATAGCTGATTTGTGCTGTCAATGTCGTTTTCTTCACCTTGGCACATCCTATTCATGTCAATTCACAGAGAAGGAAGGCTGCTTTGTGTCATACTATTTACTTATTAACACCCCAGGCCCTGATCAGCCTGAATCATGCTTAAAGATTCAGTCTGTACCGCGTAGTAAACACACTCCGTCTCGGTTATAAAAACCAGTCAGTTAATGCTGTATAGGGAAATAACAGCTGTTTGTTCTGAGATCCATAAAAAACACATAAATATACTGTGTGGGCAGAACATAAAATTTGTGAATGTTAAACCTGGTAGTACATGAAGTAACCACTGGGCTTTAGTAGAATATGAACAGTTCAGTGAACTATCTGCCAGTATGTCAAACCAAATTATGCACAGTATGGAAGGAAGCAGTCATGGCCCAGGAATGTATTGGCCTATACAGAATAAGGAACACTGTGCAAAGCACTGGTCAAAACAGGTATCTCTGAGGGGTGTGACTGTCATGTTATGCATTCTACTTGCACTGTTAAAGATACAGAAATCCTGTTCTGACCACAGCTGTTTCCTGTTCAACAACACACGAAGATAAGGTAAAAATCTTGGTAATGTTACTACCACTCCATACCACCACAGTAAACAATACCGAAATTTAGTACTGCGGGTTTCATGGGATACAACATCATGTCACTGGCTGCATGGTAGTTCCCAACATTTAGAACACAGTCCCTCCAGAACCCCCTCAAGCCTTGAAGAAAATGGCATTGTGACCCTTTGAGAAATCAGGAAACTGCTTGCCCAACAACACAGCATCATATCCCAGAAGACCTGAAGAGACAGAAAGATCACTGCCAGAACCTCAATCTTGTACATAATACTGAAAAGTAAGAGAAATAAGTTCTCCAGTGAACAATACTTCCAAATACACACAGTGATTTCTGTCACAGTGCAAGACGTTTATACAGAGTGTCCTGGGTGGAATGTGCCAGACTTCAGGAGGGTGTTCCTTATGTTAAAGTATACCGATATAACCCAAAACACCTATGTCCAAAGTTGAAAGGTTACGGAGATAAT
>JGI24700J35501_10930255_pt1 | contig 12492 bp, 10 predicted proteins | sample TergutTh196P1_FD_35501 | JGI IMG/M metagenome (IMG submission 35501) | reverse complement strand
CTACGATATGCGTCCCCGTAGGGGCGACCGTCCTCGGTCGCCCGTTTGCCCCTCCGATTTTAGCTTAAGTATACGCAGGTGAACGGTCGCCCGTCCCCCTACAAATCGTTTAAGTTTTCGAGTATATCAAAAATAAAAACCCGCAAAAAAACCTTGGCAAAAAGCCAAGGTCTAAGGTCTTAAAAACTAGCCTATTCCGCCACAAACCCGAAGTCAAAGCCATAATAGTCATTCTGCAACGATTCCGTCTCGCTAACATGGGAACTTTCGGCATAAAGTGCAATATTTTTAGTAGCCCGATTATTAAAATCCCATTTTTCAAGGTCGCCGTCTTTATTTTCAACATACCACGATTTTATTGGAAAATGTTGACGTTGTATTTCTTGCGGATATTCAATTTTTGCACCACGGCGTATAAACTGGTAATACGGCGGCTTGTCGTTTTTTATCACAAATTTTACAACAACCTGCTGCCGACCAAATAGCGAAAACAGCAAAAACGGCAACAAAGCCAGCAGAGCAAGCAACAACCAAAGCCACCACGGCGTTTGCGGCTGAACAGTTGTGTCAAACATAAACGCACCCAGCGGAATCCCCATATCTCGCAAGAAACGAACTTCGCTGTTATATGCGACGGTGTAAATGCCGATGTACACCGCAAGCAAATTGCCGTTGTCATCGTGAACACCTTGGTTATAGCCGTTTTGCACGGTTTGCACAATATCCCCTGGCGCGGAACTATACAGCCTAAAACCATGCTCGTTCTGCACAATTCCTATGTTTTCGGGCAAAATGCTTGTGTCGATTATTGGTATGCCCTGCCCGTTCAATATCCACGGGATATGGTTTTCATCGATATATAAGCCGCCGTTGTTTGCGATTGTGTTAATGTTTAGCGAAAATTGCTGATTGTGATTATCCAAAATAAGCTGTGTTGGCGGCGGCGGCGGTTCTTCGGCGACTGCCGCAATAACTGGTTCTTCTGTTGGTGTTGGCGTTGGTTGCGGGGTTGGCTCTGGCGTTGGTTCTGGTGTGGGCTCTGGCGGTGGTTCTGGTGTTGGCTCTGGGGTTGGCTCTGGTGTTGGTTCTGGTGTTGGTTCTGGGGTTGGTTCTGGGGTTGGTTGCGGTGTTGGTTGCGGTGTTGGTTGCGGTGTTGGCGTGGGTTGCGGCGTTGGTTGTGGAGTTGGCGGCGGCGTTGGTGGCAACTCTTCTTCCAGTTCCTCAATTTCGAGCGGCGGCAAAATTGCGATTGTTTCGGTATCGTATGTTGGTGGTTGCGTTGCCGTTGGTTGCGGCATTCCTAGCATTATGCTCACAATGTCCAAAACTTCCTTTTCCGTTTCCATGCTTGTCAACCCAAGTAACGACTGCGTGGCTTGCACAATGTCGCCCTCGTGTAGCGTGTAATTTATTATGTGTAGTGTCCAAGGCTCGCTGTTTGGCATTTGCGAAATCACATGGCGGCCGCCAACATTTAAGGTTGACAAAAATGTGTCGTCTAGCATGGCGGCTAACCTTATTGGGGACGAAAACATTCTTATTGTTGGCTGCGGAGTTTCGGTTTCGTTGTTTTCGTCTTCGCCGTCAATATTTTCGCTGTTTTCATTATTTTCGTCTTTGCCGTCAAAATTTCCGCCGTTTTCGTTGTTTTCGGCAGAATTTTCGGTTTCGTCTTCGCCGTCAATATTTTCGCCGTTTTCGTTGTTTTCGGCGGAATTTTCGGTTTCGTTTTCGTCTTCGCCGTCAACGTTTCCGCCGTTTTCGTCAATTTCTTCACCGTCTTCAAGTTCTTCGTCTTCCAAAATATCCAAATCGTCAACCAAATCGGACAAAGTAATAATTCCCTCAAAGTCAAACTCGCCAATGCCGTCAAACGAGGCGATTCCGCTGGGCGGCACAATTACTTCCGTGCCGCTTGGCAAAATTACCGTAACTTCTGCCCCTGCAACACGCCGCCCCGTAATATGCGTTAATCCAGCCCACAGCATACCTATCTCGGGCGGGTTGATATAATCAAGGTCGTCAAGCGAAACAAGCACTAAAACTAGCGTGTCTCCGTCCCATTCAAACCAATAATTCCAATTTGGCGGGTGCACAACATCTATGTCTCTGCCCTCATAGTTTGGGTCGTTTGCCGTGTTGAACGGCGGATCGCCCGCATCGGGCGTGAACGGTATGCGAATTATCGTGCCGTCTTGGTTAAGCCCCGACCCTGGAATTGTTACCAGCGGATTCCTATCCCAGCCAGCGACCACGCTTGGCGGCGTTATTATCACGGTTTCCGCATTTCTTACCTCGTAGCCCCAGCCGCGCGGGACGTTTACCACGATGTCCGTCTCGTTAAGCGCCGTGCCGTCTGGCGGGGTTAGCGTTATCGTGATTGGCCCACGTGTGCCGCCGCCGCTGTTTCCCACGTTGTAGGCAATATCGGGGCTGGCGTTTATCGTTACATCTCTATCACGGTTGACATCTATCACAATACCGCCAGCGGCAAAGGCATCGAGGGCGATATAGGCAATTACTACAGTAAAGGCAATGAAAAAAGCCAAAAACCGCTTGGAATAAAGGGCTTTTTTTAGTATAAATTTTTTTGCGGAACTTGCTGAAAAAGTTGGCATGATGTTTTGGTCTGGCGAATAAGCGGCACGTTTTGCTATGTACTGGGATTTTTTATTTTTGCCAAACATGAGAAATCTCCTTTCTGGTGGTAGGTTTTGTTGGAATTTTTTGTTGATAGATTTATTTTAGCGGAAAATTTGGATTGTGTCAAATTTATTGAAAAAAAAGAAAACGCCAATTTTGAGGTGTGAAATTGGTTAGGGCAAACGGGCGTAAATTGTTGGGGATAAACGGTCGCCCGTTTTCCCGTTTCGATTATCGCCAATATCGCCAAATTATTTAGAAAAACTTTTCGCCAATCCCCCAATTTTTGCCAATTAGACGAAAATAAACATCAGCCGCCAAATCGGCAAAAGTGGCTCGTGTGCCGAGGTTTTGCGGCGAGATATTTGCACCGTACGCCAAAATTGGCACGTATTCTCTGGAGTGGTCGGTGGATTGCGTGTAAGTGGGATCGCAACCGTGGTCGGCTGTGATATAAAGCGTGTCGGTGGGCTGCATTGCCGCCAAAATTTCTGGCAAACGTTCGTCAAAGTATTCCAAGGCGGCGGCATAACCCGCTGCGTTGTTGCGATGCCCGTAAAGCATATCGAAGTCAACCAAATTGGTAAAAATTAGGCTTATATCGTCCTCGGTGGCTTTTAATGCCTGTATTGTCGCGGAAATTCCGTCAACGTTGTTTGTTGTGTGATTTATGTGCGTTACGCCACGTTTGCAAAAAATATCCTCTATTTTGCCTATGCCCAGCACATTTTGCCCATTCGCCACAAGTGCGTCCAAAATTGTATCAGAAATTGGCTCGACGGCGTAATCTTTGCGGTTTTTGGTGCGTGAAAAACTGCCAGGTTCGCCCACAAACGGGCGCGCGATAACTCGCCCAACTTGATAATCGTCAACCAATATTTCACGGGCAACCTCGCAAATGCGGTATAAATCCTGTATTTTGATAATTTCCTCGTGGGCGGCAACCTGAAAAACGGAATCCGCCGAAGTGTACACGATTGGTAGCCCCGTTTTCATGTGTTCTGCGCCCAATTCGTCAATTATCGCCGTCCCAGATGCCGCCTTGTTGCCCAAAAATCCCGCCAAATTTGCCAATTTTAGCCACTTATCCATTATATCCTGCGGAAAACTTGCGAACGTACGAAACGGCTCTTCCATGATAATCCCCGCAAGTTCCCAATGACCGCTGGTTGTGTCTTTTGCCTTGGTTTTTTCTGCCATTTTGCCGTATGCCGCTGTTGGTGCGGCAACCGCTGGTAATTGGCTGTTTTCAATGTTTCCCAAGCCCATTGCGTACAAATTGGGCAAATTTAGCTTGCCCTGCTGTTTTGCAATGTTTCCTAGCGTGTGTGTGCCAGCATCGCCAAACTCGGCGGCATCGGGCATTTCGCCGATTCCCACGCTGTCCAAAACTATTATACATACTCTGTTTTTCATTTTTGTCAACCTTTCATTTTTTGTTAAAGTTTTTACGAATTTGTATCCGCTAATTTTTGCTGATTTACCGCCATAACAAAGGCTTCGATTGCTTTTAAGTTGGGTTTATCGGGTAAAACCGTGTTGTTTTTGGCGTATTCTAGGCGTTTTTCTAGGTTATGCAAAATATCGTAAAATGCGGCGTTGTATGTGCCGTTTTGATTGCGATATTTTCCGTTGCGAATGTCCATTAGTAGCGGTAAATCTTGCTGGCGGTGCGTTATAATTTCCTGTTTTTCCAAAATATCCAAGCACATTAAATATAGCCTAACTAGGTGCATGGCGTGTTTATCCAGTTTTTCGTCCGTTTTCTTTTTGTTGCGGTGGTTCAGTTTGCTGTATTCCTTTATAATACTGCTCATTTCGCTCCAAATAGAGACAAAATCCCGCAACGGATAGTGCGTTAAATTTATATCCATAAAAATTTCCGTGTCAAAGTCGGCTTTTTGGGAAATATCGGTTGTCAAAACAATGCTGCCGTTTTTGAAACTTTTATATCTATCTTCAAAACCCAGCATTGCACTATCGATAGACCGCTTAATATGCTCCTCCTGCTCGGATTGCTGTAGCGTAAACCTTGCCAAATTATTTTGCAAGCGGTTTAGCTGTGCGTTCGCATATCCCATAAAAGAGCGAACCGCCCTTTTTGACAAAAAAAGTTTGCGGTTTGCCAAAAGTTGTGTGCCCGTTTTTGTTTGCATAAAATAATGCTCGGGTTTGCAGCCCAAAATTTCAATCGTGTTAGGGTTGCACGAGATTAAAAGGTGGATTAACTTGTTGAATGAGTAGATTGTTGTATCGGTTGGGTTGTCGATAAATTGCTCGAATGGAGTAAAGCCAATTAGCGATTGCCTTGTATTGTGGCACACGCCGCGCACGTCAACATCGCTAGTGGGAACATTTGTGCCGTATGCGTAACTTCCGCCTAATGTTAAAAATATTATGTTGCCGCCTAACACAGGGTTTGTGCGGAGAAAGCCGTATTGCGGACTTTGCAGTATATTTTGTATCATTTTAATTTTTCCGTGTCTCACCTGCGTACACTTTTTATTGAAATATTGCAAACCAGATGGGACGGGCGACCGACCCGCCTGCCGGACGGGCAGGGGACGGTCGCCCGTCCCGTCTAATCCCCAATATTTCAATAAAAGTGTACGCAGATGTTGCACAGCCCTTTCTGTTTTTGGTTTGTTCTATTTTTATTATAACATACCTGCAAAAAATTTCCCAAAAATAAATTTTTATGTTATACTATCTAAAATACGCAAAGGAGACCTAAAAACTGTGAAAAAAACGACTTTAGAACTTTTTAACACCTATATAATGGCAACAAGCCAGTCAAATAATGACCAACCCGCACAAACTGGGCAATCTCTACAATCTGAAACAGCCAGCCAAGAAATAACCGCATTATGCAAATCGTGCAAGTTTTACAACGAAAAAATCACGGCAACTTTTGGCTATTCAACGCCTAGTGCAATTTGCAATAATCCCGATAAATGCGACGAAAATTTTGAACAATGCGAATTATTTACACCCAAAAATTAGGGGGAAACTTTATGCCTATCTTAGTTATCAGTTTTGACGGCGTGGGCGATATTGCCTACGAAAAAATGGCAGCCAACGCCGCCGATTATCCCAATATAGCGGCGTTAAAACGGGACGGATATTACAAAAACGCCGTTAGCACCGTGTTTTTGTCTAGCACGTATCCCATTCATGCAACGGTAAGCACGGGCAAACTGCCGAAAGACCACGGGATAATTTCTAATTACGCAGACGCAACCAGGAGCGACGATGCCGCCGAATGGGCGCAAATGGCAAACATGATTAATGGCAAAACTATTTGGGATTGCGCCAAGCAAAAACGCCTGAAAACCGCCGCTTTTTTGTGGCCTGTTAGCTGTGGCGCTAAAATTGATTATCATATTCCAGAATATCACAAGCAAGCTGGCGAAAACCAGATAATTTGCAACCTAAAGTACGGCAGCAAGTTGTTCCAGCTGAAAACTTTTTTGAAATATAAACATCTGTTGGACGGCATAAAACAGCCCAATTTAGACAATTTTACAACCGCCGCCGTTTGCAATCTGCTGGATAAACTGGATAAAACCGAAAAAAATCCCAAAAAAAATGTGGATTTGGTTTTGGTGCATCTTATCGCCTATGACGATTTTTGCCACCGTTACGGCAACGGCAACACGCAGCCCGCCCAAAAAGCCTTGGACGAAAATTTGGGCAAACTGTTAAAATCTTGGGGAAACAAGCCAGTTATTGTGTTTTCGGATCACTCGCAGTTAGATGTGGCTGAAGTTGTCAACCTAGAAAATATTTTGCCCGATACTTTTGTGCAAAATGGCGGCAGCGCTTTTTTGAAAAACGCAAAAATTTTAGAAGATACGGAAAAATCCGCCAAAATTGACGGTTTGCAAAATCAGCCATGGTTTGGCAGATTTTTAACATCGGACGAACTAGCAGAAAGCGGACAGCCCAGCAAGCTAGGAATAGCCGCAAAAGTGGGCTATAGTTTCGGCAATAAGCCGCTAAAAGGCGATCACGGTTATCCGTCAAATTACGAAAATTTTCAAATTTTTTACAATACAATCAACACAAAAAAAAATATATCTCACAGCCTAAAGGGGACAATATGCGATGTTACGGCGATAATCGCGCACGAGTTGCAATTAGACATGGAAATTTTGGACGAATACGGCTTGAGATAAGGAGGCCTTTAGATGAAAGGGTTTAGCAAGGAAGAGAAAAGTTGGGTTTTTTACGATTGGGCAAACTCGGTGTTTGCGACAATAATGGTGGCGGCGGTTTTTCCGACATTTTTTGTTGGCATAGCTGGCGGCGAGGACACACCTGGCAGTATGTGGTGGGCAATCGGCATTGTTGCCGCGCGGGTTACAGTGGGCGTTGCCGCGCCGTTTATTGGTGCTTTGATAGATTATCAAGGCTACAAAAAGCGATTATTTGTGATATTTTTGGCTTGCGGCGGCGCGTTTACGCTGTTTACTGCGTTTGTTAGCGAATGGCAAATGTTGTTGTTGGGTTATATTTTCGCAAACATCTTTTTTTCGGTGTGCAACCAAATTTACGATACGTTTCTGCCCGATATTACCACAAAAGACCGCATGGATTTAGTTAGTGCAACGGGTTTTGCGTTTGGCTACATTGGTGGCAGCACGATTCCGTTTATTATCAGCATTATTCTTATTTTGTTTGGGGCAAACTTTGGCATTGACGCTGTTTTGGCGGTGCGGCTTTCCGTTATTTTGACCGCTGTTTGGTGGATGGCGTTTTCTATTCCAATCGTTAAAAATGTCCACCATAAATATGGCAAAACCAGACCAGAAAAGGGACTTTTTAAGGAATCGTTTGCAACAATTATTGGCACGGCGAAAAAAATCATTGCCAACAAGCCTGTATTTGCCTTTATAATAGCCTATTTTTTCTACATAGACGGCGTTGGCACAGTAATCAACATGGCGACGGCGTACGGCGCAGAGCTAGGGCTTGGCACGGAGGGCATGATTGGTGCGTTGTTCGTAACGCAAGTTGTGGCGTTTCCGTTTAGTTTGTTGTTTGGCAAGCTAAGCAAACGCACAAACCCCGTAAACTTAATAACGGCGGCTATTATTATATATTTCTGCATTTGCAGCGTTGGCTTTATTATGGGATTTGGACTAGAGGAAAACTTTTTCGGCGTAGAAACTGCAACGGTTCTGTTCTGGATTTTGGCGTTTATGGTTGGCACGGTGCAGGGCGGAATACAGGCAATTTCACGCTCAACTTACAGCAGACTTATCCCCGCCGAGCAAAGCGGCGAATATTTCGGCTTTTTTGAAATTTTCGGCAGATTTTCGGCAATATTAGGCCCAGCACTATACGCAATCATGCTAAACATAACAGGCAGAGCCAGTTTCTCAATTTTATCCGTTGTAGCTGTGTTTTTGGTGGGCTTGATTATACTAACCAGCACCCGCAAAAGCTTAATTGCACAGATGAGTACGGTTTAGGGAACGGTAAATAAATTTGCAAATATTTTTTGAACTTTTGTAGGGGCGGAAATATCGGAATGGGGCAAACGGGCGACCGAGACGGTCGCCCCTACGGGTGGCATCATTGTAGGGGCGACCGTCCCCTGCCCGCAGCAGGCGGGTCGGTCGCCCGTCCCGCATAATCGGTCGCCCGTCCCATATAAATCGGTCAAATTAATGACAATAATATTACCCGCCCGATTTTTTGCAAAAAAAGTTGTGCGTAGCCACATTTTATGTTACAATAAAGCGTAGCAAGTTAAAATTCCACAAAAGGAAAAAAGGAGCGATTACTATGATAGTATTATTAGTACAATTTGAGGTTGCCGCCGAAAAGCGAGACGAATTTTTGGCATTTTTTGACAAGTTAGCGATACCGTCTCAGGCGGAAGAGGGCTGCATAGAGTACAATTTGTACTCGGATATGGATAAGCCGACCAGTTTTAGCCTAATAGAAAAGTGGCGCGACCAAGCCGCCATAGACTTCCATAACGCAACGCCGCATTTTACCGCCCATGTTGGCACTTTGCGCGATTACGCTGGCGACACAATTACCGCAAAAAAATATATCCCAACAAAATAAAACTAAATAAACCGAAAAAAGGAGAATAGCCATGAAAATGACACACACCTCTTACAGGGTAAAGGATTTGGACGCATCGTTGGAATTTTACAAAAAGGCGTTTAATTTCAGCGAAAGTCGCCGTCGTGAGTTTCCAGAACATAAATTTACGCTAGTGTACATGACCCTGCCAGGCGACCACTACGAACTAGAACTGACTTACAACTACGATCACGCCGCCTATAATTTGGGCGACGGTTACGGACACATTGCCATTGCAACCGATAATTTAGAAGAACTTCACGACAAGCAAAAAGCGGCAGGTTTCAAAGTAACCGATTTGTACGGGTTGCCAGGCACTCCGCCGTCTTATTATTTTATCTCCGACCCTGACGGCTATGATATTGAAGTTATACGCAGCAATTACTAAAGCAGAAAGCAACCAAACAAAACCTGCATAGTTCAGCATTTTTGACCTATGCAGGTACACAACTTAGAGGGTTTTAATTCCCCCAAAAAGAATGGAGCAACCAAAATGTATTTTTATGCAAGCGGCTACGGCGAAGAAATATATTTTTGCGAACAAACTGACGATGTTAAAATATTGGAAAAATATCCCGCGCCAGGAGCAACGTATTTACGCCAGTTTGGCAGTTTTTTGTATGCCGTAAACGAACCAAGCGGCAAAATAACGGCATTCAAAATAAACAAGGATTTTAGCCTTAGTTTTATAAATGTAGCAACAACGGGCGGCGAATCTCCGTGCCATTTATCGTTAAACAATGACGGTTCTTTGGTGTACGTGGCACACTACATGAGCGGCACAACGGCAATATTAGCCGTGCAGCCAAGCGGCACAATAGGCGAAATATCGCAAATAATCGACCACACCACAATAGCCGCCCCCAGCCGCATATACCCAAAACGCCAAGAAACCGCCCACGCACACTACGCCGAACACATAGACGGCAATATTTGGGTTTGCGATTTGGGGCTAGATATGGTAATTGTCCTAAACCCCGAGGGGCAAGCGTTGGCACAATATAAAGCACCCGCTGGCTCTGGGCCGCGGCATTTGGCGTTTCACCCAACTTTGCCGATAGCGTATCTGCTTTGCGAAATGGGCAACTTGCTTGTTCCGCTTAACACGGACTATTTATCCGCTCGGGGCAAGCCATTTTCAACATTGCCCAACAGCCCAACAGCCACGCCCACCGACAGCGCCGCCGTGCGAATCTCTCCAAAAGGGCAGTTTGTGCTAGTTTCCAATAGGGGCGATTCTAGCGACACGATTGCAGTTTTTTCGCTTAACAAAGACGGTGGCGTTCATAAACTAGAAAACACCGTGCCAACCCACGGCAAATGCCCACGGGATTTTGTATTTAGCCCGCAAAATAGCCAAATTTTAGTCGCTTGCCAAAATTCCAACAAAATAACTATATTTGACTGGGACGAAAATACAGGTTCTTTAAGCTACACAGGCGGATTTTTAGAGGTTGACAAACCTACTTGTGTGTTAATAGCTGGCGAGAGTTAAGTTTTGCATAAATATGCAAAATTGTAGAATAAAACGGGCGAACCCGCCTATCGGACCTGACCGCCGTCAGGCGGGCGGGGCGCGCTCCTTGCGGGGTCAAAGGGCAGCGCCCTTGCGGGTGTGGGCAGAGCCCACGGTTTTGCAGTTGTTTGAACGCAGTAGAAAGGATATTTTACAGTGAACTTAAACGAAAGTCAAAATCAGGCGATAAGTTATTTGGACGGGCCTTTGATGGTGCTGGCTGGGCCAGGTAGCGGTAAAACTACGGTTATTACGCATAGAGCGTTGCGGTTGGCGAAAAAGCCGAAAATAGTGCCACAGCAAATTTTGATAATAACCTTTTCAAAGGCCGCCGCAACGGAGATGGAACATCGTTTTAAGTTGCTTTCGGGCGGCTTGAATTGTACGTTTGGCACGTTTCATGCCGTTTTTTTTAGGGTGCTGCGAAACAGGTATAAATATTCCTTGGAAAACGTTTTTTACGAAAACGAACGCCGCAATATAGTAAAAAAATTGCTGATAGACTTCCAAATAGAGCCAGACGATGACCTGCTGTTGAGCGTTTTAAGCGAGATTTCTTTGGTGAAAAACGAAATGCACGATTTAACGGCGTATAACTCCAAAATAGTCGCCGCAGACCAGTTTAAGGAACTGTTTTTTGAATACGAAAAAATTAAACGCCAACACAATAAAATCGACTTTGACGATATGCTGACGCTGTGCCACAACCTTTGGCAAACCGAACCCGATTGTCTGGCTTTTTGGCAGAGCCAGTTCAAATATATAATGATAGACGAATTTCAAGATATAAACCAAGTGCAGTACGAATGTATCCGAATGTTATCGGCAAAGCCGCATCATTTGTGCATTGTCGGCGACGACGACCAAAGTATCTACCGTTTTAGGGGCTCACGGCCAGAGTTTTTGCTGAAATTTCCAGAAGATTATCCGCAAACTAAACGCATTTTATTGGACGTAAACTACCGTTCCACGGACAATATTATCGAATTTAGCAACAAGGTAATAGAAAAAAACCAAAACCGTTACGATAAAGTTATTGTCGGTACGCAAAAAAACGGTCCCAACCCGCAAATTTTGCATAACGACGACCAAAACAGCGAGGCAAAATTTATCGCCCTGCAAATCCGCAAAATGCTAGACGAAACGCTGGAAAAAAATTTGCAAGCGAATCTTAATGAAATAGCGATTATTTATCGCACAAATATGCAATCTAGGGCGTTTGTAGATGCGTTTATGCTGGCGAATATTCCGTTTGTTTCAAAAGACGAAATCTCGGTTGTGTACAGCCATTGGATGGTGCGGGATATTTTTGCGTATTTGCGGCTGGCGCACAAAATCGGCACGGCGGAAGATGTGGAGCGGATAATCAACAAGCCATTTAGATTCATTGGCAAGCCGTTTATCCAAAAAATGCGGCAGGATAAATTGGATATTTTTTCAAATTATGCGAAAAGTCCGATGCTGAATGTTCGCCAAAAAAGTGCTATAGAAGAGCTGGTTACCGATATTAAAGCGTTACGCAAGTACAAAACGCTGAACGCAATAAAATTTATCCGCAACAAAATTGGCTACGATGCCCACATTAAAAACCATTGCGAGTATCAGAAAATTAACCCGATAGGTTTATACGAAATATTAAACGAGATACAAGAAGCGGCGGCGGAGTTTCCCAAATTTGCCGATTTTATGCAACACGCCGAGGAGGCGATTCAAAACAAAAATCTACAAGAACCCGCAAACCCAGACGACAACCGAGTTACGCTAACCACGATGCACAGTGCAAAGGGGCTAGAATTTGACATCGTTTATTTGGTGGGTGCGGTCGAGGGGCTTATCCCGCACGAACGCAGCAAAACACCCGCCGAAATCGAAGAAGAACGCCGCCTATTCTACGTAGGTGCAACCCGCGCCCGCAACGATTTGTACATTTCCGTCATAAAAAAGCGGCACGAAAAAGAAGTTGAGCCTACTCGGTTTTTGGGGAAGACTGTATATTCAAAAAACTGCAAAACCGTGGGGCTCTGCCCCCCGCCTGCCGGCGGGCAGGTGACCCGCTAATTTTGTTAATTTTTTTTTATTGTTAAGTGATACTGGTACTTTGCGGTTGCCTGTTTTGCCTGTGGTTTATGTTGTAGAAATATCGGAATGGGAAAACGGGCGACCGAGGACGGTCGCCCCTACAATAATGCCGACCGTAGGGGCGACCGTCCCCTGCCCGCCCGACAGGCGGG